>ERZ894186.821-NODE-821-length-11191-cov-10.074713_pt1 | contig 11191 bp, 15 predicted proteins | sample MGYA00380280_ERZ894186 | MGnify/ENA primary metagenome ERZ894186 (study PRJEB32331, sample SAMN06328449) | human gut metagenome | biome: human gut microbiome; feature: stool | host: Homo sapiens | collected 2013-02-13 ... | reverse complement strand
GTCTAAAGGATTATATTGATTACCATACTCAAATCCAGTTCTAGTAACTAGAAGAGCTAAGAAATTTTTAACCCAACTGTCTTTATCATCATCAGCAGCTTCAACTAATAGAGGTTTAACTACAAATGATAATAGAGCAATCATAGTCATTTCATAACTAAATTGTCTAATATTACCTATATCAGATGCATCTAGTTGTTTGCGGCTATTCCAATCCTTTATTAACATAGGTACTACTCTACTTATTGTTCTTAATAAAGCTTCACGTTCCATACCTAAGTTATAATCATACTATTTTTTCATAGTGATTCTTTCACTAATAATATTTGGTATATAATTACGAAACATCATTATAAGAGAACCAAAAGCGTTAGAAGCAAATTGTGCTTTCTGTTCTTCTGTTAATTGCCCATCAGCTGTAGCAGAAAGAGATCTAGTACTATTACTAATTTCATTCTATACTTCAGCAAAAGCTTTAGCCTATGCTTTATCTCTAATTACAATATTTCCATTTTCTATTTCAATTATATCATAAGTACTCTATAGAGTCCTCCAGATGTTTTTTGCATCTTCTTTATTAGAGAATAACTAATTGAACTATTGACTATTATAGAATCTTCCATTGTAGTATCTATAGTTATTCATAATCGAATTTAGTATAGTACCTTTGATTACAAAATCAGAAAATGAAAAAATTCCGAACGCCCAGTTCCTACTTATCGTGTTTATTATACCAATTCTATTAGAGTTTCTAAAAGCATTCTAGAATTCTGTGCCTATTTCGAATCTCTGCATCAATGCCACATACTTGTTGTTAGTGGTAGTATCTTTTGCATACTATACTATACCAAACAAGTTACTTACCATATTGAAATATGCCTTGGAAAAAGAAGAAAAATCGAAATATCTACCATTAGCGGCCATACCTAGCTGAGCCAAAAAAGCTGTAGCCATACCTGTAGCTCCAACAGCTAAGTTGAGACCTAATCCAAGTAATTGACCATAGTTCTTAATACTGTGGATTACTTTAGAGAAGTTTACTTCTTTACCTGCTAATCCAAAGAATTTACCTATCTTACTATCCTCTGCAAATTTCTTAAGTATAGATTTAGATTCTTCTCCATATAATTGCATATCCATAAACCTACTTATAAACTTATAAGTATTAGTATCAGCACCTACTTTCTTATCACTCTGCTTAAATATCTTTCTTTTGAGAGCATCTAATCCTATAGGTTTTCCAGTATATGCACGATTAGCCATCTACATCTTTATTACTTCTAGGTCTGGTTGTATCTCTGTCTTATTCTTGAAGTTTTCAGCCATCTTGAAGTAAGCTATAACAGAACCAACTAAGTCATTTGTAATCTTATTAGGATCGTCTAACTTGTTTATATAATAAGTAGGAATCATTCTCTAAGCAGATCCATCTGGTCTACTTGTAGGAGCATCAACGTAACCTACATCATCTACGTCTTTTACTATACCTTGTCTGGTATATTGTAAGAATCCTTTTATAATACCATCTCCTTTAGCATATTGATACATACTACCACTCATTTGTGGTAACTTATATGGATTATTTCTGGTCAAGAAAGTAAGTTTATCATTAGATGTTTCCATACCATTGAGTAACTCTTTATATAAGTTCCACAGAGGTATATTTCTAGTAGCTACTTCATTACCGTTCTTATCCTTCTTTACTTTAAATAAATTATCATAATCTTTATTCTTGTAAAGAGATTCTTTAGGTTGATAGTACTCGTCAATATTTACATCGAATTTACTATTGAAATACTCTGAATTAGGATCTATTTCACTAAACTCTCTAGTAGGTGCTTCATAGTTTATAAGTCTTTCATCCTTTGGAACTATCTTAGTATAGTACCATTTTGGAACTATTACTTCTTTCTCACCTATGTAGTATTTGATATGATGCTGATTTTCCCATAGTTCATAGAACTCTATACCTCTGTTTATAGCTGCCTACTTATCTCTTTTATATTGTTCAGTAGGCACTGATTCTGCAATATCTTCGAATTTAAGTCCTTCTATAGACTCTTCTTCTTTCTTAGATTTGGATTTACGAGCATTCTTCCTCTCTTTACGCATTTCTCTATCCAAACTATTTAAAGTATGCAGTAGAGTAGATGACATATACTGGACATCAATCCCTCCAGTATACTCGTTTCTATACGGTTTAGTAAGTTCTTCTCTTATTTTCTTTAACTCAATGTACCTATCCCCGTATTCTTTCTTTTCTATCTAAGATAGTTGTTTATAGAATTCATCACTGATCTATACTCTGGTATATCTCTTTTTCCAAGCTTCATACTGTTCTGGAGTAAGGTTTTCCTTTGCTTCGCGTTTAGCTTCATTGAACTTCTATTCATTGGTAACATAATGCATTCCCTCATGAAGCATCTTGTTTAATTCAGTAAGTTCTTCTGCTATCTGCTTATCTAAATCAGTTTTAGGAGTACCGTCTTCATAGTACATGGACATCAACTGCTTCTTCTATATGTTATAGTTCTCATATTGTGCCCATTGTTTAGCGTCTAGATTTTCAAGATGTACTTTTCCTCTACTATCTCTTACATCATCCAGTAGTTTGTATATCTTAAATTGTATTGCGTCTCGAGCATCTCTAGCTTCCTGACTAAGTGAATTAAATGCATCATAATATTTCTTAGTATATCTACGTTCGCAATGTTTACTCAACCAGTCATTCATCTCCTTATTGAAAGCAGTTCTAGCTTCTTTCTCCAAAGGCATATTCTATCCTTCTGGAACATTATACTTAGTCTTTAAGCGTTTACGTTCTTTTTCAAGATTATTAAGAAACTCTCCATACTTTCTATCTCTAATGAAGTAACCAGTCTTTTTACCATCCGAATCATACTCGAACAATCTCATTTGATCTCCCAGAGATATCTGTTTCTGTAAACGTAATAGTTTATTACCGAACTTATGAGTAGCGAAACGAGTCTTATTATTAGTGTTTGCTATCATATCGAACATAACTCTAGCAGCCTTATCGTTCATCTTATCTCCAGACCCTATCCATCTCATTAGAGAACTAACATCATTTTCAGTAGTAATAAGATCCTCTCCTACATACTATTCCAATTCTGTTCTACTTTGTTCATCTTTAATACCATACTTTAACATAGTCTTCTATGCTAAATCCGTAGTAAGTTCAATAAGTCCTTGTCTAGCTGCTGCAAATTGAGTACGCATATTGGATATCATAGTCTTCATCTGATCGAAACTCTATGCTCCAAGTATGTCTTTATAAATGTCAGAATCAAATACATTTCTAGCAATTTCCTCTAGCACGTTATTATACATACCAAAATAATCCTATTGAAGTTGTATTAGTGCTAGATTACTAAATCCACTATCCCTACCTTCTCTAAGATTCTTTTGAGCAGTAAGTATGGCATTAACTGGACGAGTCATAGTTCTCTTTATATCCGATAAACAGTATACTATGGTCTGTAATGAGTCGATATTCGGATTCTTGAGGGCAGATAGCTATTGCTCTAAAGGAACTAATAAAGCAGTCTTGTTAGCTATCTTACGATTCTGAATAGACTTAATACGTGCTTGTACAGCATTAGTTATTAGTTGTCTTAACGTATCTAATGTCTTATCAAAATCGTATCGTTCAGCTCTAAATCTCTTCATAGCTTCATCTATCTGAGACATAGACTGTTGTTGAAGTGGAGAGTCTTGTTTATCAAATATATTCGCAGACCTTGGATTGAACGATCCACTATTGTCTATAGATTTAATTAATCTAGGAGATAAAGCTACAAATACATTTTGATTCTAAAGTTGATTGTCATCAAATTCTTTAAATATGGCTCCGTCTCTTTCATCTGCTAAAGCATTATTAACAGTATCCACAAAATCTTCTCCAGATTCTCTTAGATTATCCTTAGTGCCATGTTTTTCTCTAACATCTTTTAAAGACAGATAGACTGGATTATTATAAGGTCTATCTGCAAGAAAAGAACCTTTTGGATTTGAATTATCTGTAAAAAAGATAGCCCTATCTGTACCTCCTTTATGTTTAGCGAAATAGTTTTCCGGAAAACTTTCTTTAAATTCCTCTATCTATTGCTCTGAGTAATGATATACTACCAAAGGTTCACCATTCTTATCCACTACTTTGGATACATCTTTTGCATTTGGATTGACCCAGTCACCAAACCAAGCTTTAAAACTATTAGTATATACTTTAGCTTTAGCCTATAATGCATTTACTCTATTCTAGTTATTATGTTCTAACAGAGTTTCGAATAGTACAGAAGGCTCCCCGTTCGGAGCCTTATCTAAACTATAACCATTATTCATATCCCAGATAGCATATGCTTGTTTTTCACCAAGAGCAGCTACCATTTCATCAAACTCCGCTTTAATCTGCGGATCACTTAAGTTTGGACATATTCCTTTTGCCATAATTATTTACCTTTACAGTTATTATAAGCATCGTCTGAGAAATTATCCTCATTAAGATCATCTTCAGAAGTAAACATATCTGATATATCTTCACCAGATGATTCTACTCCAGCATTAGGATCTTCATAAGGAACCGCTTCCATCATTGCTTCTGTCATTAGTAATTGTTGGTTTACTTTAGTCATTAAATTACCTTTATCTAACAAACCTGCTTCTGCTGCTATATCTCTATCTAACTCTTTAGTTTCCATTGCTTTAGATTTAGATTTTTTACTTTGCTGAGTCGGTAATTCGTCGTTTACTTCTTTATCAAAGAAGTTTTCTTTTTTATTGTTAGATTCAGACCTATTCATTAATTTATAGAAATCCTCCTCAAATACTATATTATTAGGAATATAAGGCTGGTTAAACATGTCCGCCATTTCCTAATTAGAATAGTTATTTAAATTAGTACCTGTACCAGAATATGCAACAATAAACTCTTTATTAGGATTCTGATTAGCAAAATCGTACAATTTATTAATTTGTTCGATAATCTACTCTTTTGTTCTAGAAGGATGAGTTGATTTAGTTAAATCTTTAGTTATTATTGCATAAGACTAACCTTGTAATCCTTCGGCTTGACCGTATATAGCTCCAAATTTCTACCTAGCTGTAAGAGCCGCTCCTTTACCGTGTCTACCTTGTGTATTAGAACCGAATACAAATATCTAATTAGATTTTAGTTTAGTTATCATTCCTCTGTAGGTTTTAAGGTTATTTACGGTTACAGGAAAATCTTCTACAACGGTTTCTTCGTTTATCCCTTCATCTTCGGTAATTAAGGTATTCATACCGTATGCATTAAATTGTTCAGTAAAGTATTGACTAGGAATTAACTTAATATCTATATTCTTCGTATCAACTCCTTTAACAAACATTCTATATTTAGATTGGTCATTAAAGAAATCGTTTAAATACTTATAAGACAATACATTTATGTTATTTTCATCAAAGTCAGATAGAGAATAAGCGTCTTTATAATACTCATTTACTGTATTTGATCCGGACTGTATTCCTAATCTAGGTACAGCGGCATATATTGTCTGTCCAGCCTATCCTAGTTTTTTACCTTTCTCCTTATCATATACTTCAAGTCTACCTATTTTAACATACAATACAGTATTTCTCTTTCCGTAAACGGGATAATCAATAGATAAGAAATCTCTTTCGTCTTTTCTAGGTTTAGTACTGAATGACATAAGATATGTACCTGTACCATCGGTCCATGGAGATGGAGCATATATAAACGACTTACTATTATATCTATTGGATTTAGGTTTAACTACATTCTTAACTACTTCAGAATCCTGAGCATTGTTTCTAGCAATGTTTAATGCGATAGAAGGATATGAGCTTAACGTAGGTTCGTCTATAGTTTCATTAAACACATTTCCTAACCATTGTTCGGTATTCATATCACCTATAGCTTGTCTTATGTTATCTGCATAACCTGAATCAATTCTAAACTGACTAGATATCAAATGTGAGAACGTATTTGGAGCCTTATTGTCGTAAGATGTATAGTAAGCATACAATGCTAATCTATTTGCAAATTGTCTTACAGCTGCATCTTCACTAGACATCAAATCACTAAAGTATGCAATCAATCTATTTTCGAAATTAGAGCTGTTAGCCATAGAGTTATTAAGTAAAGACATTGCGTCAATGCCACCTTCTGTACTGTCTGTAGCTAGAGTTGGAATTAGGTAATTTAAGAAAGCATTACTTATTGATCCATCTCCGTTAAGCAAATTATCGTATCTACCATTTATATTTCTATATATAGCATACTTAAGTTGATGCAATCTCTTAGGAACAGTTCTATTACCCATTACCATTTCCTTTAGTTCTCCCTACTCTAAATGCATAGCTGGAGTGCTATTAGCAATTCTAGCTCTAATTACGCTATCTACAATAGAATCTAACTTCATGGCTAATTGTTTGTTTATTCCACTTCGTTCTCCTATCATAGAGTTTATCATATTATTGAATAAACTACCATACATATCAGTAGCTTGGATGAAATCTTGATGTAATATAAATCTAGGAATATCTACTGCATTTTTTAATTTCTTCATCAAGAAGCTATTAGAGTAATAGTTAAGCAGAGCGTTTTGATTTTCATCTTCTATCTTCACACCTTTATCATCAGTTTGATAGAATAATTCACCATCGTTCCTGATAAAATCAAATACTGATTTACTATAGTTAGCCTACTGAGCCAGAGTATTACCATATTTCTTAGTATCAATTTGCGATAATCTAACTAATTTTGTTAGTCTTTCTGCGTATGGTAACATGTCTTGATATGCTGTAGCAACTAATACTTGTTGCAAATAGAAGTTCATATCTCTATTTCCCTCTATATTAGAAGTAAGTGCTTTTTTAAGTAACTCTACATCTACTGCACGTCTAGGAGTATCTGGACTATTCTCAAAATCTAATAGACCTGCCCATTCTTGCTGTAATTTCTTTTTAATATTTTCATCAGATTGTGAGCCAACAAAGTTGGCAAACTCTCTCATATACTGTTTCTTTAAACCAGATAGCGTATCATCTATTAACTAGCTATAAGAAACATCCTGAGGATCTACACCATATTGACCGTTCAATTTGATAATCATGTTAGCAAAATCTTTCAAAATAGGCTGTGATAAGAAGTAGAATGTAGCTTCTCCCTTACCTGTTCTAAGCAAGAATTCAGTCATACTATAAGTAACAGAGTTAACATTCAAGTTAATGATGTAAGGATCTTTAGCAACGTCTACATGAGCGTTAATCATGGCAGATAGCCAATCAAGTATTCTTTCACCGTCCTGAGAAGTTATATCATTTATATTACCTAAGTCGTATAAATCGGCTACTTCACCTAAATCCATTCTAAGATTCAGTGCTTGAGTAAGTGCATGATTGGTAGAAGCTAGAGCAAACGGAGCAATACCGTCTTTACCACCAGTATATTCAAACTTTTTAAATAACTGATAAGAAGGAAGTAACTCATACATTGGTTTAGCTTCATTCTTAGCAGTACCCATTACTAGTGGAAGAATGTTTGATTTTACCTTTTCAGTAAGGTTATCAAGAGGAGCTTTAGTTTGGTCTATATTAGTATCGTCAGATATAGCAATACGATACATATCAATTAATCCGTTTACTAATTGCTGTTCAGAGTTACTATCTATATCATCCCAATTACATTCTAAGTAATTACCATCTTTATCATAGTAACCAGTAACTATATACAGCTTGTCAATATCAAAGTCAGAACCAGTCATTGCAGTAAAGTCATTAGGAACTACAATAACATCACCCATAGACTCTGGAAGTACATCTGTTACTTTAAGAGATGCGGTAGATGATAAACCCTGCGTTGGAATACGATAACCTAATGCATATGGCTTAGCATTTTGACCGATTATATTCTTCTCTATTAACCATTCTCTTATAGCTGTATAACCTTGTTTTCTTACTGAAGCAGGTACTACGTGTCTGAAGAAGTTGGTACTAAGCATACAGTCCATACTACCATCTTCATTCAAAGGACTCAGATCTTTACCATCGTTAAATGCTCTACCTACAGATTCTTGTTTTGTTATAGTTGTATTCTTAAATCCAAAGAACGCGTGTTGAATAGCAGAACCACCGGGAGTATTAATATCAATAGCTTTCTTTCCCACTTGTGATATAATTCTACTTTCGATAAATCTTCTATTACTCTGTGCTGATAGAGGAACACGCATTTGACCAGTAGATTCATCTATCTCAAAGGAAGATATTACATCTCTAGATAATCCACTATCTTTAGCTTGACGCATTAAGAAGTTAGATAACTTTCTAGTAGATAATGTTCCATCATCAGTAAATTCATCATATATCTTCTGTGCTCCTAGATCAGATAATCTGTTAATAGAATTAAACACATTATCTATAATCTATCTACCAGTATATTCTACCCCTTTATTTAATCCATATGGTCTACTCTTAACCAAGTTACTTAGTGCTACTTTAGCAAACTGAGTACCTAATGATCTATCAGTATGTTCGTGTGGATCCGTATTCATCTGTAATCTAAGATTACGCAAATCTTGAATATACGTAGGCAATTTAGAATTGTCAGAATCTAAACCCTCGAAGTTAGTCTCGCCATTTACTATAGAAGTAGACGGTTTATTCAGATCTTCTAAGTTAAATCTACTGTTCTATGCATCTTTATATGGTTTGAATTTCTTTCTACCACCTACTTTAACAGCAGATTCAAAAGTAAGCATATCAATAGCACCTAGTTCTTCATTGTTCATACGATTGTACAGATGATAGTTATCTGCTTTTGCCGTCACTCTGAACATCGGGAAGATAGCCATCTTATCAAATACTGGCACATTCAATCCTAACTTAGTGAGTTCATGATTACCAAAGTATACCATCTTTAATGGTTTGATAAGAGTCTCTATAGCTTGTGCATATAATTTAGGATCTGACAACCATGATTCATCAGGACTTTCCAATAGATCAAACGCTCTTTCTACTTCTGGTGACCATTCTCCTACTGCTTGAACAATTCTCTTATACAATGCAGGTCTAATGTACACAGCAGCATCGGCTTGGTTTATCCTACCCCTACCGTTTTCATCAATACCATATGCAGCAATCTGTCTAGCTACTGAATCCTCTATAGCTTTCTTTACTTTAGCATTAAGAGTTTTCATAGTGTTGTTAATATTCTCTTTACTAACCATATTAACCAGTCGTTTCTGGTCTATATTTGGGTTAGTTCTTTGAATATGTTTCATCACTTCAGCAGCAGTAAACATCTTTTTGTACTCGTCAAATTTGATGGATCCTACCTCATTGTCACTCATATGTAATACTGTAAACTTAGAGTTATTTCTAGGATCTCCGTCTCCCCAATAGGTTCTAAGGTTATCTCCAGTAGACAATACAGAACCAAGACGTTTAATTTTGTCGACAGATCTTTCTACTATTATCCATGGTTGTTTCTTATCGCGTTTCCATTTATAGTAAGCTGGATCTCCAACAAATGCTTTCTCTACTTCTATGATAGAAACCATCTAGTTAGCTACATGGTTTGCAATTAATGAATAAAGTGCAGCAGGCTTACTTCTCTTAGAAGAATCTCCATTAGGCAGTGAACGAGAACGTTCATGATAATCGTCTAGCATGTTAGATGGTATTAACAAGTTCTCATATTCACCATTGGCATACTTTTTGATTATACCTTTATCCACTAAGAAATCAAGTTCTTCCTATACTTTATCTTGTAGAGTTGCATTTATCATATCGAATAATACTTCTCTATCACTAAACAAAGTATTTTTAAGTTGTTTAAGTCTAGTTGGCATTTGATTTTGATCATTATCATAATCAAATTTTGACCAAGCATAAATCATCTGGTTCAAAGGCATGTATTTATAGTTTCCATCTTCTCCTCTCATTCTGATGGAAGAGAAGTATCTGAAATACCCTCCGTTACCCATATTATCCATCTTACCATTTTTTATTTTACCATGATAATTATCAATAGCAAGATTAGGATTCTATTCTACTTGTGATTTATCTGCGTAATACTGCTCTATAGCATTAAATTCATCAAGGAAATAATCTGCAAATGTCTGTAGTGTAGCATCAGAATAATGATACATCTGATCATCAACATATTGAACCTGTATACCCGTATCTGTCTGTCTTTCAGTTGATCTAGATTTAGACAACATATCGTGGAACAGTTTAACTCCACTAATAGAATACCATGTCTTCTTATCTGCCATAGTAGGTAATAGTATTCTATCATTATGAGCAAGTACCATTTTAGATATATAGTCCTCTACTGGAGATATCTAAAAGTAATCTCTACTAGTTCTATTGTCTTCGTTACGAACTGCAATAAAGGTACTTAAACTTAATTTAGATCCGTCTTCTAGTGCCTACAACAGTATAGAATGACGATTATACACAGCCTTCCTAGTTTTTGATACTTCTGAAGGATCTGTATTAAACCATCTAATTCTATCAGACATATAATTATTCTAGGTTATCGGGTATACTGTAGTATTATTAGGACCAGTTACACTAAATTCTGATGGGTTTGGGTGAGACTTACCATGAGCAATAGCCAGTTTCTATATAAAACTATCTTCTGTTACAGGGAACGGATTATTTAGCTTTAATAGTTTTGTTTCTCCCTTAGATAATGCGTCTAAGTTGCCTAATATCTGGTTACGAATGTTTCCTTTACTAGAGTCATTAAGTAAAGTATACATTTTATCGAATCCTTCAATAGTAGGTAGCTTAGGATTCATTGACTTTATGCCATATAATAAGTAGTCTATAGACTTGATATCTACGTCTATACCTATTCCGTTCAACCAGTTCACTAATTCCTCTTTTGCTGTAACACTAGCCTTGCGGATATCATCTTCTGTGAATGTAATGGCTTTAGGTCTCTTAGAAGTAAATGGAGCAGCTATTCCATCTATCTTCTCTTTTATTAGCATAAAGTCGACATTCAAATCCTCAAGTTTATCCTAGTCTATTTCAAACTTATTAGGATTACTCTTGTCTATCATACCAGACACATAGAATAGTTTGCTCCATTGTCTAGGATATTTATTCTATAATCTAAGTATAGAGGAGTCTAGGATTCGCCATTTACCAGCTTTAGCTC
>ERZ894186.814-NODE-814-length-11240-cov-12.365937_pt1 | contig 11240 bp, 10 predicted proteins | sample MGYA00380280_ERZ894186 | MGnify/ENA primary metagenome ERZ894186 (study PRJEB32331, sample SAMN06328449) | human gut metagenome | biome: human gut microbiome; feature: stool | host: Homo sapiens | collected 2013-02-13 ... | reverse complement strand
CCGCTACAGAGGATACTACTTCGATGCAGAGAGTGGGATGTATTATCTGCAGAGCAGGTATTATGATCCGGAGATCCGGAGATCCGGAGATTTATCAGTGCGGATGATGTAAATGTATTAGATGAAGAATTAGAAAATCTTATGCAATATAATCTCACTATATATTGTATGAATGATCCTATTAATCGTTGTGGTGCCAATGGGGATTGGTCTTTGCCTAACTGGGCTAAAAAAGCAGCTGCAGCTGTTGGCGTTGTAGTGGTGGTTGCGGCAGTAGCAGCAGTAACTGTTGCAACGGCTGGTACAGGTACAGCGGCAGCAGTAGGAGCACTAAAAGGAGCTTCAATCGGAATAGCTTCTGGAGCTGCTATAGGTGCAACTACAGCGGCGGTGAGCCATAGAATGTCCACGGGTAGTTGGACTGGTGCAGGTACGGCTGCCCTTAATGGAATGGGAGATGGGGCATTAGCAGGAGCTGTCACTTGGGCAGTCTCAGGAGGAATTTCTGCAGGGGTAAAATATGGCACATTTTCTTCAAAGACGTTACTTACACAACATTTTGAGAAACATGGAAGCGAATTTGGTAGCATGTATACAAATGCAAAGGATTATGCACGTGGAGCCAAGTATGTTATAAAAAATGGAACATATATTCCTGAAAAAAATGCATATATAAGATTTTTAGGATCACAGGGTAAGGCTAATTATGCTTTTGTTGGCATGAAAGCAGGGGGAAGAGTGTCAACATATCATGTTAGAAGCGTTAGTAAGATGGTGAAGGATGGAGTTTCCATTTTTTCATTATAAAAAAGAAGGAAAATGGTATGGTTATTACTGAAATTGTAAATTTTAACAAAGAAGATTCTGAGGCAGAAGTCAGAGTTTCTGATGGTGATTATTCGGTTGAATGTTATGTATATCCTGCTGAAATGTCAGTATTTGAAAAACAAAGCAACGTTATTGATGGTATGTGCTGCAAGAATATTGTTAAAGCAAATAGAAAAAGATATGAGATAAAAAAACTATCTCAATATTACGCGTATCATCTCACGGCAAAGGTGGTGGATAAAGAAAAAAGAGTAGTATGTATTGGAAAATTAATTATCAATTTGGATGCAGATATACCCAAAGATATTGTAAATGGTGATTATATTAATTTTTCAGTTTTGCGTTTGGACTGGAATTAAAAAGTGGTACCATTAGGATTCCAGTTAGGCCATAATGATTTTGAAATGGAATATAAGAGAAAAAATTAATTTCACTTTACCGACTTGATCAGAAAGGAAATTATCGGCTGAAATTTTCGTTTATCAGTGTCGACTCTCCGTGCAGGCAGGCGATTGTACTTCATTTGGATGAATTTGAAGGGAAAATTTATGCAAAGGGAAAAGAGTTAAAAAAAGAAAGAAGAAAATTTCCACAGCTGATATTCCCGGAGAATGAAATGCCCAAAGAGTTTGAGCTTGAGGTTATTTTAGAGGAAGGAAATCTTGTAATTTGTAACGGATATGAATATCCTGACTGTCCAGAGTTGTGGGGGTCGCTAAGTAACGGCTGTGCAATGTATATGGAAGAGCTAGCTCCTAACCATCTGATATTCCATTGTAACGATTATTATAATGATGATGACCTGAATGACTTCGTGTTTAGTATGGAAATCAATAAACTGGAAGAAAAGTAGGTAGATGAAGATTTTACGGTGATTGTCAAAATTGCTTAGAGATCAGTTGATGGAAGCAGAAAAGGAATCCCAAAGACGGAACAAAGAGTCGGAATTGCTGCTTTGATTTTTATCCAAGGAATCAAGAAAGCCATTGTCAGGAGTACGACAACGGAGATAATCGTAAAAGAAAGAATAGAAATAGTATTGTTCTAAGTAAAATATGACACCACTTTACAACTTTTTCACAAAAAAATATCGTACAGGGCTTAGTGTGAAAGCAGAAGAATTTTTGACATAAAACAAGCAAGTATTCAGAAGAAAGAATATTCTCTTGACACATCCCCACATCTCTGTTAAACTGGATAGCAGTTTAACAAGGTAGAGTGCTACTAAAATAAAGCATTCACAGGAGGATGAAATTATGAGAAGAAGTCTGGTATGTGTATTAACAGGAGCCGTACTTGCGGCATCTATGATTGGAACTGTCTGCCTGGCGGACGAAGCAAAGACCTTTACCGTTGGATTTGATGCAGAGTATCCGCCATTTGGATACATGGATGAGGATGGAGAGTACACCGGATTTGATCTGGAACTGGCTCAGGCGGTCTGCGATCTGCAGGGCTGGGAGCTGGTAAAGACTCCGATCGACTGGGATTCCAAGGATATGGAGCTGAATTCCGGAGCGATCGACTGCATCTGGAACGGATTTACGATGAACGGCCGTGAGGATGATTACACCTGGTCCGTACCGTACGTAGATAACAGCCAGGTAATCGTTATTCCGGAAGATTCTGATATCGCAGATCTCGCAGGACTGGCTGGAAAGACCGTAGGCGTACAGGCAGCATCAGCAGCACTGGAGCTGCTGAGCGACGGCGGTGATCAGGCGGATCTGGCAGCGACATTCGGTACCCTGCAGCAGTTCCCGGATTACAATAACGCATTCGTTGAACTGCAGGCTGGCAGCATCGATGCGATTGCAATGGATATTGGAGTTGCAAATTATCAGCTGAAGCAGCACGAGGGATACAAGATTCTTGATGAGGCGCTCAACAGCGAAAAATACGCAGTTGGCTTCAAACTTGGCAACGAGGAGCTGCGCGATACGGTAAACGATTCTCTGATGCAGCTGAAAGAGGACGGCACATTCGACGCACTGGCTGAAAAGTATGAGCTGACCGATATGGTATGCCTGGGTGAGGATGGAGATGCTGAGGCAGCGACGGAAGCCGCAACGGAAGGTGCTTCTGAGGCAGCAACTGAGACTGAGGCAGAAACTGAGGCGTAAACATTGGAGAATGTGTGAAAAGGAGTTTCAGTAATTCCACTTTGACAAATGCACTTAAAAACGCAGGTGTTTTACGTTCGCTTTATAAATTTTGTCTGGATCTGAACGGTTACAAAAAAATAAGAAAAATACGCAGGGACTGCCGCATTTTACCGCGGCAGCCTCTTTTGCGCTGATGGAGGAACATATGAAATTTTCAGTTATGCTGGAACAGCTGAGCAGCGGTATGCTCAAGTCGATGGGAATCTTTTTCCTGACACTTATTTTTTCACTGCCGCTCGGCCTTTTGATCGCATTTGGAAGAATGTCGAAAAACAAAATTCTGCGCACGGTAATGAAGGTCTATATTTCTGTGATGCGCGGCACGCCGCTGATGCTGCAGCTGCTGGTAGTTTATTTTGGCCCGTTTTATTTATTCGGAATGAAGATCGGCGGTTCCTACCGTTTTCTTGCAATTATCATTGGATTCGCCTTGAATTATGCGGCGTATTTTGCCGAAATCTATCGTTCCGGAATCGAATCGATGCCGCAGGGACAGTATGAGGCAGCGAGGGTGCTTGGCTACAGCAAGGCTCAGTGCTTTTGTCACATCATTTTTCCGCAGGTAGTAAAACGGATTCTGCCATCGATCACAAATGAGGTAATCACGCTTGTAAAAGATACGTCCTTAAGCTTTTCACTTGCCTATGCGGAGATGTTTACGATTGCAAAACAGATTGCGGCATCACAGACCACATTTATTCCGTTTGTTGTGGCGGCGATTTTCTACTATGTATTTAACCTGGTAGTAGCGGTAGCGATGGAAACGATCGAGAAGAAGATGAGTTATTACCAGTAAAGAGGGATACAGACGGCTGACTGTGGATAAGATTCGGCTGGAAGACGGAATGTGTGGATAAAATTCGCTCATCGAAAAAAAGACGTAGATACAGACGTAAAGTGACTGCGATCATGAGACTGATTGCGGGAATGATTTTTCAAACACGCTCTAAGAGCTGAACGGAATACGTGGAGGAAAATATGAAACTGCTGGAAATGAATCACATAAAAAAAGAATTTGACGGGCTTGGCGTGCTGAAGGATATTTCTCTTTCTGTGGAAGAAGGAGAGATTCTTTCGATCATCGGGCCGTCCGGCTCTGGCAAATCGACGCTGCTGCGCTGCGCGACGATGCTGGAAGAGATCGATGGCGGAGAAATCCGCTATATGGGTGAAACGGTTGCAAGCGCTGATGCAAACGGAACAAAAAGTTACCCAAGGGGAGAGCAGGCAAGGAAGATCCATTCTTATTTTGGACTGGTATTCCAGAATTTTAATCTGTTTCCTCATTTTTCTGTTATGAAAAACATTACGGATGCGCCAATCCGGATTCAAAAGCGCGGAAAAGAAGAGGTATATCAGGAGGCGAGGGAGCTGCTGAAAAAGATGGGATTGTCAGATAAGGAAAATGCTTATCCATGCCAGCTTTCCGGCGGACAGTGTCAGAGAGTTGCGATTGCACGGGCACTGGCGCTCAACCCGAAAATCCTCTTTTTTGATGAGCCGACGAGTGCGCTTGATCCGGAGCTGACCGGGGAAGTATTGAAGGTTATCCGTTCGCTGGCCGACCTGCAGATCACGATGGTGATCGTGACGCATGAGATGAGCTTTGCGCGGGATATTTCCGACCGCGTAATCTTTATGGACAAGGGTGTTGTGGCGCTGGAAGGAAAGCCGGACGAGGTATTTGACGCGGATCATGCAAGAATCCGTGAATTTCTTGGAAAAATCAGTGAAAGATAATAGTGGAAACCTGTTTTGCTGTTTGCACAATCGGGGAATCTGTGTTATAGTAGCAACGGCACAGTTATACTATTTGAAAGAAGGAATCCTATTATGATAAAAGTTGATATTTTTTCCGGTTTCCTCGGAGCAGGAAAGACAACACTGATCAAGAAGCTGATTAAAGAGGTATTTGCAGGCCAGCAGATCGTACTGATCGAGAATGAATTTGGTGAGATCGGTATCGACGGCGGCTTTTTAAGAGACGCAGGAATCAATATCACAGAGATGAACTCCGGCTGCATCTGCTGCTCTTTGGTAGGTGATTTTGGCAAGGCCCTGAAAAAGGTGGCAGACGAGTATCATCCGGACCGCATCATCATCGAGCCGTCAGGCGTGGGCAAGCTTTCTGACGTGCGCCGTGCAGTAGAGGATGCTTCGAAAGAGGCAGGACTTGAGATCAATGCACTGGTTACCGTAGCCGATGCATCCAAGATTAAAATGTATATGAAGAACTTTGGTGAGTTCTACAACAATCAGATTGAAAATGCAGGTGCGGTTATTTTAAGCCGTACGCAGAAGCTGTCACAGGAGAAGCAGCTGCAGGCAGCAGAGCTGATCCGTGAGAAGAACCCGAAGGCAGTTGTCATCACGACTCCGTGGGACGATATCACCGGCGGGCAGATCTTAAAGGCAATCGAGGGCACGGATTCTCTGGCAAAGGAACTGATGGAGGAAGCTGAGCATCATCACCATCATCATGATGAAGAGTGTGGCTGCGGCCATGACCATGAGCACCACCATCACGACCACGACGAGGAGTGCGGCTGCGGCCATGACCATGAGGAGCACAATCATGAGCATCATCACGATGAAGAGTGTGGCTGCGGCCATGACCATGAAGAGCACGACCATGAGCATCATCATCACTATGATCAGAACGGTGTATGCAGCTGTGGTCATCACCATGATGAGGACGGCCATCATCACCATCACCACGCAGATGAGGTATTCACTTCCTGGGGACGTGAGACTCCGAGAAAGTATACAAAGGATGAGCTGGGGCAGATCCTGAAGACCTTAAGCGACTCTGAGGAGTACGGAATCGTGCTGCGCGCAAAGGGAATGCTGCCGGATACGGAAGGTACCTGGCTGCACTTTGACCTGGTACCGGGTGAGTATGAGATCCGCAACGGCTCAGCAGACTACACCGGAAGACTGTGTGTAATCGGCTCGAAGCTTGATGAGGCAAAACTTGAAAAATTGTTTCTGCTGTAAAGAGCAGTAGTTCCGGAAGATGTGGCAGTCATTGAGGGTATTTTTGACCGAGTCAGGCAAGTCCCCTGCGTAAAGCGGACATTCGCAATCCGCTTTGCTACTTGCTCATGAACGCAGTCGCTTCGCGACCTGTCAGTGGGAGCTTTCAACTCCCACTGACATAAGCATCCCCCTTACCCACCGCTTAGTGCTCCACGCACTTGAAGCGGGGGAATGCTTATCTGCGTTCAATTGCGCGGAGCAATAAGCAGCGGGTGGGATTTGCTGTACGCACTGGTGATAAAAACGAAAAAACAGACCTGCAGGCGGTTGTTTCGCTGCAGGTCTGAATTATTACAGACAGGGAACTGTTCAACAAAAGACCTGTAAGGATTCTTCCGCTGCCAAAGCGGAGGGATGAACTGCAAAATAAAAAAAGGAAGTGACAAAATGTTTTCCAATACGATACCACTTTATTTAATCAACGGATTTCTGGAGGGCGGCAAGACCTCCTTCATTCAGGATGTACTCACGAACGGCGATTTTGCGGACGGTCAGAAGACCCTGCTGATCCTGTGTGAGGAGGGCGAGGTCGAGTACGATCAGTCCGAACTGACGAATTTGAATATTCTCTCTCTGACCGTTGACGAGGAGAAGGATTTTAACGGGGAATACCTGAGAAACTGCATTCGGAAATACCGTCCGAAACGTATTTTCGTCGAGATGAACGGTATGTGGGACTGCAAATGGATGTTTGACAGCGCTCTGCCGCGTGAAGTTGAGATCGCGCAGGTAATCACAATCGTGGACGGAAGCACGTTTCAGGTGTATGTCAACAATATGAAGGGCATTTTAAGTAATCTCTTCACGTATACGGAGATGGTAATTTTCAACCGCTGCACCGAGGACATGCCGCTGCATTCCTTCCGCCGTGCGGTACGCGGCGTCAATCCGCGGGCAATGGTTTATTTTGAGGACGAGGAAGGCAATCCGGTCGACCCTGGCATGGAAGAGCCGCCGTATGATCTGAATGCGGACGTGATTCAGATTGACGATATGGATTACGGCCTCTGGTATCTCGATGTTTCCGACAATCCGGAGCGCTACGAGGGTAAAAAGGTGCGTTTCCTTGCAAAAGTCATGAAGTCAAACCGCTTTCCGCAGGGCGTATTTATTCCGGGTCGCAATGCGATGACCTGCTGCGAAAATGATATCCGTTTTGTCGGCTATCTGTGCAAAGCAGAATTTGCAGGTCTGCTCAAGTCCCGTCAGTGGATCTGGATTACGGCAGAAATCCGTAACGAATACGCGAAAGAGTACGGCGAAGAGGGACCGGTGCTTTACGGCATCAGCTACGAGACTGCGGAGAAGCCAGCAGATGAAGTAGTGTATTTTAACTAAGTCAGGCAGCGAAGCAGATTGAGATTATCCGCTTTGACGATGACGGGATGCTCAGGACTTTGGCGAGTAGCCTGAAAGAATTTTGAGCATGCTATTGCAGTCTGAGCATGGTACGGATATAATCGGTTATAGATGAAACCGGAATTTTTCAGGATTACGCGTAAAGAAGGGGAAAGCCTGGATGAAGAACAAAAATCTCACTGCAATTTTGTATGCGCTGCTGGCAGCTTTATTTTATGCCGTGAATGTACCGTGCTCAAAGGTTTTGCTGAAGGATGTGCCGCCGACCTTCATGGCCGCGTTTCTGTATCTGGGAGCCGGGATCGGTGTGGGAACGATGTATTTGTTTCACAGAAAGGCAGAGCGGCCCGAGGAGCGTCTCTCCGGATCAGACCTTCCCTATACGCTCGGAATGGTCGTGCTGGACATTGCGGCACCGATCCTGCTTATGTTCGGTGTGAGCATTGGAAGTTCGGCAAATGCGTCGCTGCTTGGCAACTTTGAGATCGTGGCGACTTCCGTGATCGCGCTTGTGCTGTTTCATGAAAAAATTTCAGCGAGGCTCTGGGGAGCAATCGCTCTGATTACTTTGTCGAGTATTATCCTGTCATTTGAGGGCAGCGGCAGCATGGAGTTTTCACTTGGTTCACTGCTTGTGCTGGCAGCTACGGTGTGCTGGGGACTGGAAAACAACTGCACACGTAACATTTCTTCGAAAAGTACGTATCAGATCGTTACGATCAAGGGGTTCTTTTCCGGGATGGGTTCGTTTGTGATCGCACTTTTCTGCCGTGAGCCGTTTCCTCAGTTCAGATATATCCTGCTTGCGCTGCTCCTTGGGTATGTGGCGTACGGACTCAGCATTTTTACGTATATCCGAGCACAGAAATCGCTTGGCGCGGCAAAGACAAGCACTTATTATGCGGTGGCACCGTTTATCGGAGGATTTTTGTCCTTTGTGGTACTCGGGGAAAAGCTGTCGATGGTCTATCTTGCAGCACTGCTTGTGATGGCGGGCGGAACCGCCCTGGTAATTGTTGATACGCTTGTACATGAGCACACCCATATGCATACTCATACAATCACACATACACACGACGGAAGCACGCATCAGCATGTGGTTTCCCACAGCCATGAGCACAATCATTATCTGACGGAAGGAAAACACGGGCATCACCATTCCAAGGCAGAACTGGAGCGGGAACTGCATCACTGTCGGCTGTTGTGAGCAGTCCCTTTTTTCACAGGGAAACTTTCACTGAGAGCTGTGAACAGCAATGCTTTACCGGAGGGCTGTAACCGGATTGCAAGCATAATACTTGACAAATCTGCGCAAACCCTGTATAGTTGAAACATCCGCGCAGCCGGGGAGATAGCGGTGCCCTGTACTCGCAATCCGCTACAGCGAGGGTGATGCCGAGCCGAGGGCGTACTGCTGTGGAGCTGCCCTGAATAAGTGATGTTGACGCCTGGGTCTTGCGCAACAGGAACCCGTGAACCGTGTCAGGTCAGGAATGGAGCAGCACTAAGCGGGACCACCTGTGTGCCGTAAGGGTGCCTGGGTCGAGTTAACTGTTCAGGTAACGTCCATGGTATGCGTTCGAAGCAAGGCGCGCGGATAAAAAAGTCATCGCAAAGGGTAAAGGTGCTTCCTGGGAAGCGGCGTTTATGATTTGCGATGATTTTTTTTATGTAAGATGCGCGCAGGGGAAAATCAATTTGCGTGAAAAAATGGTTTATGGGGCGTGGGCAAAAGAAGAGGATCGGAGGGGAATCACCGAATGAGAAAGCAGGAACTGACCGAAGATGAAGTATATATGAAGGAGGCACTGCGCCAGGCCAGGAAAGCCTATGCGCTGATGGAGGTTCCGATTGGCTGTGTCATCGTGTACGAGGGAAAAATTATTGCGCGCGGCTATAACCGCCGCAACACAGACAAAAACACGACTTCCCATGCAGAAATCAATGCGATCCGCAGGGCAAGCAAAAAGCTGGGAGACTGGCGTTTGGAAGGATGCACGATCTATATTACACTTGAACCGTGCCAGATGTGTGCCGGTGCGATCGTCCAGTCCCGGATTACCAGAGCTGTGATCGGCAGCATGAATCCGAAGGCGGGCTGTGCGGGTTCTGTCCTGAACCTTTTGGAAATGCAGGAATTCAACCATCAGGTAGAGGTCGAGCGCGGTGTACTGCAGGAGGAGTGTTCGACGATGCTGTCCGGATTTTTCCGGGAGCTGAGGGAGAAGAAAAAGAGGGAAAAGGAACAAGAAAACAGTTGACGTATCCCCGCCCCTGCTTTATAATATTTAGATGTGGTGACACATTTTATAATGTGGAGACGTATCGAAGTGGCCATAACGAGCTTGACTCGAAATCAAGTTGTCGGGTAACCGGCACGAGGGTTCGAATCCCTCCGTCTCCGTACTGATGAAAGAGAGGAACTCCTGCAGGTATGTGGGAGATCAGCTCTTTTTCTTTTTTGGAAAAGGAAAGAATTTTGATGGTACACTCTGTTACAGTAAAGGATAAGAAGTGAGGACGGAAAAGAAAGGAGAGAAAAAGAAACAAATGAATAAGGATTTAACAGTCGGCAGGCCGGAACGGGTGTTATGGATGTTTTGTCTGCCGTTGTTTGGAAGTATTATTTTTCAGCAGCTGTACAACATCGCGGACAGTCTGGTGGCGGGGAAATTTATCGGGGAGAATGCGCTGGCGGCAGTCGGAAACAGCTATGAGATTACGCTGATTTTTATCGCATTTGCATTTGGCTGTAATATCGGCTGCTCAGTTATCGTCTCGCAGCTGTTCGGGGCAAAGCGCCTGGCAGACGTGAAGACGGCAGTGTATACAACGATGATCGCAAGCGGCATACTGTGTGCGATTTTGATGCTTGTCGGTATTTTGAGCTGTCAGGCACTGCTTTTGCTGATCCGTACGCCGCAGGAGATCATGGCGGATTCAAAGCTGTATCTGGATGTGTATATCTGGGGTCTGCCATTTCTGTTTTTTTATAACATTGCAACCGGCATTTTTTCGGCACTTGGAGATTCTAAGACACCGTTTATCTTTCTGGCAGTGTCTTCGACGGCAAATATTCTGGTGGATATTCTGTTTGTGGCAGGCTTTCATATGGGAGTGGCAGGTGTGGCCTGGGCAACCTTTCTGTGTCAGGGAATCAGCGCGGTTCTTGCGATTGCGGTGGTATTAAAGCGGCTGGCAAAAATCCGTACGGAGAAAAAAGCGGCGCTGTTTTCGTGGAAGATTCTGGGAAGGATCGTGCGGATCGCAGTGCCGAGCATTCTGCAGCAGAGCTTTATTTCCTTTGGAAATATCATTATTCAGACGGTCATCAATGGATATGGACCAAGTGTTATTGCAGGCTATGCGGCTGCGGTCAAGCTTAATAATCTGGTGATCACTTCGTTTACAACGATTGGAAACGGGATTTCAAATTATACAGCGCAGAACCTTGGAGCAGGAAAGCAGGAGCGCATCCGGCAGGGCTTTTTTGCCGGGCTGAAGATGATCTGGACGATCTGTGTTCCGATGATCGTGCTGTATTTTCTGGCCGGAAGATGGCTTTTGTATCTGTTTATGGATCAGCCGACCGATACGGCGATGCATACGGGCATTTTGTTTTTGCGGATTCTGTCGCCGTTTTATCTCATTGTATCGGCGAAGCTGGTGGCAGATGGAATCCTGCGCGGCACCGGACTGATGAAACAGTTTATGATGACGACGTTTACCGATCTGCTGCTGCGTGTGGCGCTCGCGGTTTTGCTGTCGCGTGCGTTCGGCGTGACCGGGATCTGGTGCGCATGGCCTGTGGGCTGGTCGATCGCGACGATTTTGTCGCTGCTGTTTTAC
>ERZ894186.813-NODE-813-length-11251-cov-9.384602_pt1 | contig 11251 bp, 9 predicted proteins | sample MGYA00380280_ERZ894186 | MGnify/ENA primary metagenome ERZ894186 (study PRJEB32331, sample SAMN06328449) | human gut metagenome | biome: human gut microbiome; feature: stool | host: Homo sapiens | collected 2013-02-13 ... | reverse complement strand
TGTGTCCAAACGTAAGATACCCCGGAACCGTAAGGTTTCCGGGGTTTTTCTGTTGCTTAAAGTATGATAAAATATGGAAAAAACGAATGGAGAAGGAAAGTAAACAAAGAAAAAAGTATATTTTATCACAAACTATGGAATTTGATGATTCCCATTGTTCTGCAGAATCTGATGCTGGCGCTGGTGGCGGTGGCGGACGCGTTTATGCTTGGGGGAATGGATCAGAATTATATTTCCACTGGCCTGTAGTGGTGATCTATGCATGTACCTGTATTGATGAAGTAGGAAAACTTCCATGGGTGCTGCATCATTTCCGGAAGTATAAATGGGTGAAGGATTTAACACGATAGTACTTTATATGTAAATATACAAAAATGCCCCGGAGCAATCACGCTCCGGGGCATTTTCATGTAGTGGATTTTTATTTCGTTTCAGCCTCAGCATCTTCAGCCTCTTCGTCTTCCTCTGGAGCGGCTGCGTACTCACCGATATGAACAACAACGGCATCCTCAGGTGTGATGAAGTGTACCTGTTTGCCTTCCGGAATCGGGAGGTCTTTTACATGGATGTCACGGACATCTGCAGGATAGCCGTCGAAGTCGATGACGATAGTATCCAGCAGGTTGGCAGGATCTGCTTTGTAATGAACTTCTTCTATTTCCTGTTCAACAATACCCTGAACCATATCGGTGTGCTCCAGTTTGATAGCTACGGTTGTGGATACTTTTTCACCGGCAACCAGAGCCTGGAAGTCCAGAGCCATCAACTGTTTCTCAATTGGATTATAATCAATGTTCTTTACCAGGGCATCGACTTTTTCGCCTTCGATGTCCAGATAAATCTGAGTTCCTTCTTTATTTGCTTTAATGAATTTTGCGGCCTCGGCACCATTGAACTGAAGTGCTACTGGCTCTTTCATTTCTTTTCCACTAAGAATTCCTGTGACGTAACCCTCACGTCTTAATTTTTTAGCTTTTACATTCGGGTTTCTTTTCTCTGCTTTCAATGTGATCATGTCAAATTCCTCCTCCTGATGCATGGATTCCGGTAATGTTGCTGTTCGCGCTGTTCGCAGTAACACGAATTCTGCATTTCTTTTCTGACTGGGATTATTATAGCACTTCTCGCGCGAGGTGGCTAACAAAAAGTTAGAAAATTTAAGAACAATATTTTGTATTGTTTAACTTATGTATAAAACTTCAAGAGTAAAATTAGACAAAAACAAAACGTATATTTGAAATTTTACAGAAAAAATTAAAACAACATAAAAAATTGCACAAATCAAGTGATCATAAAAGCCTGAAAGTTGGCATTTATCTGGAAGAGAGGCAAGTATTAAATATGAATATTCTATTTTTATTTGATTCAGATATGCGAGGAGACGGGAAATATCCATATTGCTGACATATTGGAGAGAGCTGTTGTGATCAATGTAATAAAAATTGGAAGATATGATGCAGGACAGAGATGACGGCGAAAGAAGGTGGCAACATAACGCGATGGGTATTTTACTCTGGAGAAAGAATTTAACGGAATTGCATATAATTTTTGAAACAATTTAACATACAATTCACAAAGCTTTATCTCAATCACGATATCTGAACAGCCGGAAAAATCCTATACTACAAACTATGTGAGCGAGAGAAGAGAAAGGAGATAAGTAATGTCAGAAATTGCACTTAGAAATGTATGTAAGCAATTTGATTCGGAGCATTACGGTGTGAAGGATTTTAATCTTGATATACATGATAAAGAGTTTGTGATCTTTGTAGGTCCGTCCGGATGTGGAAAATCCACCACTTTGCGTATCATCGCAGGCTTGGAGGAGATCACAGACGGTGAGCTGTGGATCGACGGTGAGCTTTCCAATTATCTGGAACCGAAGGAGAGGGGAATGTCCATGGTGTTCCAGAACTATGCCTTATATCCGAACATGACAGTTTATGGAAATATGGCATATGCCCTGAAGATCCGTAAGCTTCCGAAGGATGAGATCGACAGAAAGGTCCATGAGGTGGCAAAGATCCTGGAGATTGACCAGCTTCTTGACCGGAGGCCGGCGGCTCTTTCCGGTGGTCAGAAACAGCGAGTTGCCATTGGAAGCGCAATTATTCGGAAGCCGAAAGCCTTTCTCATGGATGAGCCCCTTTCCAACCTGGATGCAAAGCTCCGTGCTCAGATGCGTGTGGAGCTTGTGAAATTACATAAACAGCTGGACACCACCATTATTTATGTAACGCACGACCAGACAGAGGCCATGACTCTTGGGACTAAGATCGTGGTCATGAAGGATGGTCTGATCCAGCAGGTGGGAGCGCCGCAGAGTATTTATGACAATCCGGTAAATCTTTTCGTGGCAGGTTTCCTTGGTTCTCCGTCCATGAACTTTTTCCGGTGTACGGTAAAAGCAGAAGAAAATAATCGCACGGCCCTTCTTCTGGATGATGCCAAAACTGTGAAAAAGGTTTATCTGGACGGAACCAGAGGAAAACAGATCGCAGACAGATATAACGGCAGACACGTGATCCTTGGAATCCGTCCGGAGGATATCTACGAGTTTGATGAGGCGAAAAAGCTTGGTATTGAAAATGAAAGCGTAGATGTAGATGAGCCTGTAGTAAACCGGGAGATGCTGGGAGCGGAAGTGATCCTCTATTTTGATGAGCAGGGCAAAACTCTGGCAGTCCGCTTAAGTCCGGAAAATCAGACACAGGTAGGGGAGAAGGTTTCTCTGTATTTTGATATGGAGAAGGCCCATGTGTTTGATCCGGAGACAGAAGAAAATATTTTTGTGTCATGAATTTATGTCACGGAAGAGCTTGAGTACAGGCAGATCAGCCTGTAGATAGAATCTGATTATGCAAGGAGGAGAAATAGTTATGGAAAATAACAGCAAAAGCAAGATCACACCGTACTTATATCTGGTGCCTTGTATGCTTATTTTTGGAATTTTTCTGTTTTATCCGTTTGTGAAAACAATTTATTTAAGTCTTTACAAGACCAACAAGATGGGACAGGCAAAGCTGTACGTTGGTCTGGGCAATTATAAAGAGCTGCTTCAGTCAGCATCCTTTATCAACAGTCTGAAGGTAACGCTGATCTTTGTGCTGATCGTTGTGGTCGGCGGCATGCTTCTTGGTCTGATCGCAGCAGTGCTTTGTAACAAGGCATTTCCGGGAATCCGGGTGTTCAGTACTTCCTATGCGCTACCAATGGCTATCGCATCCAGCTCTGCAGCAATGATCTTCCAGATCATGCTCCACCCGGCAGTAGGTATTGTGAATAAGCTTACCGGTCTGGATATCAACTGGCTGAACGATCCGAACACGGCTCTGATCTGCGTAGCCATTCTTACTGCGTGGCTGAACAGCGGGATCAATTTTCTGTATTTTTCCGCAGGACTCGGAAATATTGATGAGACCATTTATGAGAGAGCTTCTGTGGATGGAGCCAGCAGTGTGCAGCAGTTTTTCAGCCTGACGCTTCCGGGACTTTCCCCGATCATGTTTTACACACTGGTGGTAAATATCATACAGGCATTTCAGTCCTTTGGACAGATCAAGATCCTGACAGAGGGTGGTCCTAATGAGTCTACCAATGTTATTGTTTATTCCATTTACAGGGATGCGTTTTTTAACTACCGCTTCGGAAGTGCGGCAGCCCAGTCGGTTATCCTGTTTGTGATCATCATGATCATCACACTGATCATGTTCCGTATTGAGAAGAAGGGAGTGAATTACTGATGAGCCAGATGGAAAATATGGCAGTCCCGGCAGTGGGAAACATGTCAAAAGAGGAGCTTCTGGAGCTGAAAAAAGCTATGAATGCAAAGGCTCTTGCAAAGAGAAGGACAAGAACAGCACTCCGTGTTACGGCAAATGTGGTGTTTGCAGTTCTGATCCTGCTCCCATTGCTTTATGCCATCAGTATTGCACTGATGCCTTCCAGTGAACTGTTTACTACAGAGTTGAATCTCTTTCCCAAGAATCCGACCTTTTCCAACTTTATCAATGCATTCCGCACCGTTCCACTTCTCCGATTCATATTGAATTCCTTTATCATGGCGGGATGCATTACCATCGGACAGATCATTACCTGTTCTCTTGCTGCTTTTGCGTTTTCTTTCCTGGAATTCAAAGGAAAAGGTATTCTCTTCATGGTTGTGATGGCAACCATGATGGTTCCGGGAGAGGCAACGATCATTTCCAACTACCTGACTGTATCAAGCTGGGGAATGCTGGATACTTATCAGGTACTGATCGTGCCTTACCTTACATCCGCAATGGGAATTTTCCTGTTCCGCCAGTTTTACATGACTTTCCCGATCTCACTGTATGAATCGGCAAAGCTTGACGGCTGCAGCAATCTGAAATTTATCGTAAGGATCCTGCTTCCGCTGACAAAATCCGCTATTGGCGCTATGGCAGTGTATACCTTTATCAACGCATGGAATATGTACATGTGGCCGCTGCTTGTAACAGGCTCCAACAATATGCGAACCGTTCAGATCGGTATCAGTATGCTGGATAGTGTGGATTCACAGTCCATCACCCTGATGATCGCAGGCGTTGTTATGATCATCATTCCGTCCATTTCCATTTTTATCGTTGGACAGAAACAGCTGATCAGAGGAATGTTCTCGGGTGCAGTCAAGGGCTGATATCGGAACAGGCAGCAACCCTGCAGCATCCTGCTGTAAGGGGAAAATATTGCAAAAAGATACTGCAAAGTCGTAAGACGGGCAGTTCATCTTATATAAAAAAATGAAAAAAGAGAAAATTTTTCAAGAGGAGAAAAAAGTTATGAAGAAAAAAATCATCGCAGCTTTCCTTACCACAGCAATGACTATCGGTTCTCTTTCCGGAGTAACTGTATTCGCCGCAGATGCCGGCACAGATGAAAAAGTGGAAATGGCAGATGCTTCCGATGTAGACGGAACTACCATTACCTTCTGGCATTCCATGGGTGGTGTCAATGGTGAGGCGATCGATACACTGGTAAAAAAATTCAACGATGAGAACGAATACGGAATTACTGTAGATGCTCAGTATCAGGGTGAATATGATGATTCCCTGAACAAGCTGAAAAGTGCACAGATCGGAAACATGGGTGCGGATCTTGTACAGGTATATGAGATTGGAACAAGATTCATGATCGATTCCGGATGGATCGTGCCTATGCAGCAGATGATCGACGCAGACAGCTACGATGTATCTGAGATCGAGCCGAACCTGGCTGCATACTACACCATCGACAATGAGCTGTACTCCATGCCATTCAACTCTTCCACACCGATCATGTATTACAACAAGGATATGTTTGATAAAGCAGGCATCACAGAAATTCCGGACAGCCTGGAGGGCATCGGTGAGATCGGACAGGATCTTCTGGACAAAGGCGGCGCAGGCGAGGTAATGTCTCTTGGAATCTACGGATGGTTCTTCGAGCAGTTTATCGGAAAGCAGGGACTTGAGTATGCAAACAACGGAAACGGACGTAAAGAGGCTGCTACAGCTGTTGCTTTTGACGAGAATGATGCTGCAAAGAATATCCTTACAGCATGGAAGGATCTTAACGACAAGGGCTTCGCACCGATCGTAGGAAAGGGTGGCGATGCTGGTCTGGCAGATTTTTCTGCAGGAAAATCTGCGATCACTCTTGGCTCCACAGCTTCCCTGAAACAGATCCTTCAGGATGTAAACGGAAAATTTGAGGTTGGTACTGCATACTTCCCGAAGATCAAATCCAGTGACGAGGGCGGTGTTTCCATCGGAGGTGCATCTCTTTGGGCACTGAACAACAATGATCCGAAAAAGCTTCGTGCAACATGGGAGTTCGTAAAATTCCTGATTTCTCCGGAGTCTCAGGCTTACTGGAACGCACAGACCGGATATTTCCCTGTAACTGTAAAAGCTCAGGAAGAGCAGGTATTTAAGGATAATGTTGCAAAATATCCGCAGTTCCAGACAGCGATCGACCAGCTCCATGATTCTTCCGCCGACTATGTAGGCGCTCTGTTAAGTGTATTCCCGGAGGCAAGAGCTACCGTGGAATCCGAGATTGAGAGCATGCTCAACGGAAAAGAGGATGTGGATACAGCTGTGAAAAACATGGCAGATTCCATCAACAAATCCATCGAAGAGTATAATCTGGTGAATGAATAATCGCAAAAAGCGCGGAAATTGAAAAAGAAAAATAAATATTAACAGTCAAAAATCCCTGGAAAAATTCCGGGGATTTTTGCCATATTTACAGAGAAAAACGGTGCGAACAGAAAATATCAGAATAAAAATCAGAGGAATCTCTGGACGTAAGAGTATATATTGGCTATAATGGTATGGTTAATAACAACTCCTAAGGAAGGGAGAAAAAATCTGTGAACAGAAGTAAAAGAGAAGATTATAAAAGATTTGTGGTGTTTTGTCTGGCGAGTCTGATCATTATTGCGCAGACAGCAATCTTTGCTTATGTGTGGTATGATTTTTACAGTAGCCTGATCCTGAAACCATTCTGGAGAAAAGGTAACTGGGTGCTGATCCTGATCTATGCACTGATCTATCTGATGTTTGCCAAGCTTTACGGAGGTCTGAAGGTAGGCTATCTGAAGCGTATCGATGTATTTTATTCATTGACGCTGGCAACGATCTGTACCAATGTTGTGACGTATTTTCAGATCACACTGATCAACAGATGGTTTATGTCGGCCAGACCGGTGATCGAAATGACCGGAGTCCAGCTTGTTGTGACGGTACTGTGGATCTGGGGCTCCAGGTATATTTACTCCAGACTGTACGGAGCCAGAAGGCTGCTGGTGATCTACGGAGACCGTGATCCCGGTGATGTGATCCACAAGATGAACACCCGAAAGGATAAATACGATATCAGCGGTAAGGTTCATATCCGTGAGGGCGAAGAGAAGATCCATGCCATGATGGAAGATTATGAAGGCGTGATCATCTGGGATCTTCCGTCCCAGATCCGAAACAGGTATCTGAAATACTGTTTTTCTCATTCCATCCGTTGCTATATGAGCCCGAAGATTTCCGATATCATCCTGCTTGGAACAGACAGGATCCATCTGTTTGATACGCCGCTTCTGATGTGCAGGAATCAGGGACTTTCCATGGAGCAGCGTGCAGCCAAGAGAGTTCTGGATATCATTGTTTCCGGACTTGGGATCATCGTATCCTCACCCATCATGCTGATCATTGCCATTGCGGTGAAGGCTTATGACGGCGGTCCGGTATTTTATCTCCAGGATCGTCTTACCTATCAGGGAAAGGAATTCCGCATCCGGAAATTCCGAAGCATGTGTGTGGATTCCGAGAAGAACGGAGCGCGTCTTGCGTCTAAGCACGATTCCCGTATCACACCGGTAGGACATGTTCTGCGTAACCTGCATCTGGATGAGCTTCCCCAGCTGTTTAACGTGTTTATGGGTGATATGTCTCTTGTAGGTCCACGTCCGGAACGAGATGTGATCATGCAGGAATATGAGCAGGAAATCCCGGAATTCCACTATCGTCTTAAGGTAAAAGCCGGACTGACCGGTTATGCTCAGGTATATGGCAAATATAACACCACACCGTATGATAAGCTGAAGCTGGATCTGTTTTATATTGAAAATTATTCATTCCTTCTGGATATCAAGCTTCTGTTTATGACTGTAAAGATCTTTTTCCAGAAAGAAGTTTCCGAGGGCGTGGATGATAATCAGAAGAACGCTCTTAAGGATTCCGAAGACAAAAAATAAGTAACGAAACGAAATGCGTGTCAGGCTGCGGCAGATCATCCTGACGCGCATTTTGTGGATAGAGAGGACGGAGGTTGTTTTTATGGAAAAGCCGTTGGTTTCCGTAGTGATGCCCGTATATAACGGGGAAAGATATATTGGAAAAGCGATCGAATCAGCACTGGGACAGGAGGTTCCGGTAGAAGTGCTGGTCATTGATGACTGTTCTGCAGACGGCACAGAACTTGCTGTAATGAAATATATGGACAGCGGAAAGATCCGTTATATCCAAAATGAACAGAATATGGGGGCTGCCCGTTCCAGAAACCGGGGCGTAAAGGAAGCCCGGGGAAAATATATCGCATTTCTGGATGCGGATGACTGGTGGGAAAAGGGCAAGCTGAAATCCCAGACAGAGGTTATGGAACAGACCGGCTGTGCGATCTGCTCCACCGGAAGAGAGCTGATGACGCCGGATGGGCGCACTACCGGCAAATATATTCCGGTAAAGGAACGGATCACATACAGGGAGCTTCTGAAGCATAACAGCATCAACTGTTCTTCCGTATTGCTGCGCAGAGAAGATGCACTTGCGTTTCCAATGGAGCATGATGACAGCCATGAAGATTACATTACCTGGCTCCGGATCCTGAGAAAGGGAGGATTTGCAGCAGGGATCAACAGACCTTACCTGAAATACCGGCTCAGTGAAGGGGGGAAATCCAGAAATAAGCTGAAGTCTGCGGCAATGACTTATCAGGTGTATCGGTATGTGGGATATGGTCCGCTGAAGAGTCTGTTTTTCTTTGTTTCCTATGCGCTCCACGGGATATGGAAATACCGTTGAAAAATTCTGGAAGAGGTGAATAATTCTGACATATATTAATTCTTTATTTCCAAATTCATAAATATATGTTATTATTTATTCATACTTTTATCAAATATTACAAGGTGGAAACAAATGAAACAGAGAACGGATAGCCAGGGAGTTCCGTATTCTTACCTGGTCGATAACATTAAAGTAGTACTGATCTTTCTTGTCGTATTTAATCATCTGATCGCATTTCAGCTGGTCAAGGTGGACATGGTGGTGCGTTATGTATGGTATGGGATCACCATTTTTCACATGCCTGCTTTTATTTTTATATCTGGATATCTTTCCAAGAAGCCACAGGATGTACTGAAGAATGTGAAGAATCTGCTGATCCCTTATATTCTTGGATACAGTCTGACCTGGTATGCTTATATCTGGACCGGCAGAAGCATGGATTATGAGCTGCTCCGTCCGTCCGGAACAGTTATGTGGTATGTGTTGGCACTGTTTATCTACAGGCTGACTATCGAAGCACTTGGCAAGATACGTTTTATCGTGCCTCTGAGCATTATTTTTGCATTGTGGGCAGGAACAAGACCGGAATTTACGACTTATCTTTCAAGCTCCAGGATTGTTGTATTTTTTCCGTTTTTTGTGGCAGGCTATCTGTGGAAGAGTGATTACACAGACGTGGTCCGTAAATTCAAGGGTAAATGGATCCTGCTCCTGGTTTCAGCCCTGCTTTTGTATGCAGTTCCGAATTTTATGATCGCCAATGAGATCCCGGTAGATATTTTCCGTGGGAATCATACGTATCAGTTATCGGGAATGGATGATATCACAGGAATGCTGATCCGCCTTCTGATGTATCTGGTATCTTTTGTGCTGGTGCTGACGCTTCTGGCATTGATCCCGGATGTGAAGCTGCCGGTTACCTTTGTTGGAAGAAATACCATGGGGATTTATTTTTTCCATTATCCGATCATGATTGTGCTCAACGGACTTTTACTGCTCAGCATTCCGCAGATGTTGAATGTGTGGGTGCTGTTCGGAGTTTCCTGGATTTTTGTACTGATTCTGGGAAGTACGCCGGTTTCCTTTATTTATAACGGTGTGCTGAATCTTCTCACACTGCTTGTGTTTAAGAGAGAACAGCAGGTTCAGGATGAAGGACTGGAAGAGGAGTACGATGAAGATGACCGCTATGAGACTATGCTGAAGAGAAAAAAAGCAATCGAAGAACTGGCGGCTACTCTTGAGAAAGAGCATACCGAAAAAGTCAAAGAAAAGGCTTCGGGTAATACGGTTCCAGATAAAAAAGAAGAATTTTTTTCAGAAGAAGATCTGGAAGAGGAAGAAGAACTGCAGGAAGAAGAGATAGAAGAAACACAGGAGTTTGAGGAATTACAGGTACTGGATGAACTCCTGAACGCAATTGAACCTCAGGAAGAGATGGAAGCGCTGATGGAAAAGGAAGAACAGAAAGAGCAGGACGAATAATGAAAAGAGTCATTACTTACGGTACCTTTGATCTGTTCCACCAGGGACATTACAACATTTTGAAAAGAGCAAGGGAACTGGGGGATTATCTCATTGTAGGAGTTACCAGTGAGAGTTACGATATAGAACGGGGCAAGCTGAATGTTCAGGACAGCCTTCTGAAACGAATCGAAAATGTAAGGAAGACAGGCTTTGCTGACGAGATTATCGTAGAGGAGTACCAGGGACAGAAACTCAGCGATATTACCAAATATAACATTGATCTCCTGGTAGTAGGATCTGACTGGAGAGGGAAATTTGATTACCTCAAAAATTACTGTCAGGTTGTCTATCTGGAGCGTACCAAGAATATTTCCAGCACCAAACTCAGAAGTGAGGGGACGATTTTCAGTGTTGGAATTGTGACAGATGATACGGAAGACAACGGAATGGTTATGGAATCCAAGTTTGTAAGCGGGCTCCATGTGGAGAGTGTTTATTCCGAAGATATCTTTGTTGCAAGAGAATTCTGTGACAGATATGAGCTGGATTCTTACGGTACAGATTATGAACGTTTTCTGGGCGGGCTGGATATTATTTATATCAAGTCCGCCCAGAAGAACAGAGCGGACTATATAAGGCGGGCGCTGGAACGGGGGAAATATGTAATCAGTGACACACCAATGACGCTGAACCCGGAAGAAATGGAAGAACTGTTTGCGCTGGCCAAGGAACACAGGGTAGTGCTTGTGGAGAAGCTTACCCTTGTTTATCTGCGCGCTTTTACACAGCTTGTATGGCTTACCCACGGTGCACTGGTGGGAGATGTGGTAGCTGTGAAGTGTGCGGTTTCCCAGGATGATTTTGAAGGTGGAAAAAACTTCAATGAGACAGTGAGCCAGGCGCTCTGTGCATGTATCAAACTTCTTGGAAAAGACTACCTGGAAGTCAACACCAATGCGGTAAAAGGCAGTGACGGAGAATTTATCTACGACATGATTACGGTAAAGTATCCCAGGGCACTGGCAACCATAGAGATCGGAACAACGGTAGATGTGGAAAATGAACTTGTGATCATAGGAAGCAAAGGCCGGATTACAGTTCCCAATGACTGGTGGAATACCGGGTATTTTGAGGCGAAGGTAGAAGGACAGGAATTCCTGAAACGCTACAGCTTTAACTTTGAGGGAAACGGTCTTCGGTATCTGCTTCAGGAACTGATGATT
>ERZ894186.799-NODE-799-length-11384-cov-15.225880_pt1 | contig 11384 bp, 11 predicted proteins | sample MGYA00380280_ERZ894186 | MGnify/ENA primary metagenome ERZ894186 (study PRJEB32331, sample SAMN06328449) | human gut metagenome | biome: human gut microbiome; feature: stool | host: Homo sapiens | collected 2013-02-13 ... | reverse complement strand
AACAAGTGTTCTTTTTCATTTCAGAAAAATATTTTGCAATTCATCTCACCACCTGCAGAGGTGGGAGAATTCTTGCTTGTTTTATGTTAAATTCCTCCATAAATTTGTCCGTAATCGTGAGAATGCCGGCACCGGAAGAAATTAGAATTTTGTTTGCGAGAACCAAACTGGTACGTTTATTTCCATCCCAGAAAAACAGACCTCTTGTTCCCAAGGTAAAAGCTTCGAGGGCTTTATCGGTAGCGGAGGCATCTTTGGCAGAGAGAATCGCAGTGAGCTCTGTTTCTGTTTTTGTTCTGTCAGGAACAGGAGGTTCATAATCGGTTCCGGATATACCGACTATTCCTGTGCGAAGCATTCCCCATTCCAGAGCTTCATTTGTTGCAATATATTCATTGAGTTTGCACCAGTATTCAAAGGTAACCTCTTCATCTACAGTATTCAGTAAAAATTTCCAGGCATCCCTCATATTTAAAATTGCCTGTATGTCATCGAGTTGGACATCAGGCACATTTACTCCGTTTAATATTGTCTGCGTCTGCGGAAAAGTAACCGCTCTGTTTGCCATTTTCATTCCGCAGTATACATTTTCATCCCATTTCTTTTTGGCCAGAAATAAGCTTTGCGCTGGAGTTAAATGAAATTTATCCTGAAATATAGACATTTTGCAGGCCTCATTTTCTTTTATTATGGCTGGATGCTGTAATGGGCAGCAGCCATGAGGATTCTATAATCTTTCATCATTTGTAATTATAGCATCGCAGCGGATCGTTGTCATGCAAATATAGAGGCCTATTCTGCATCTTCCTGATCATCAAAAGAATACGCATTCAGTTCCGGAAAATCAAGAAATTCGCTTAATGTCATCCCAAATACATTTGCAATTTTATGGAGTGTGCGGACCTTCGGGTTTTTGCTGGTACCGCGGATAATATTATCGACGGTTGATTGCTTGAGACCGGCGAGAAAGGCTAGCTTGTTGATTGTAATGCCACGGTTTTGGCACAACTGCCGGATCCGCAGTGAATAAAGTTCAGAGTATGTCATGTTATCACCTGTAAAAATACCTTTGTAAAGTTAGGGTCATCATAACAGGGGATGGAAGCAAACTTACCTTTGCATAGTTGACATTGAAAAAGAAAAAACATAAGATATAGATAATTACCTTTATAAAGGTAAAAAATATAGATGTACTGATGTCTACTGTATTATTGAAAAATATGATAATTCAAGATGTTTCCATACGCAAAGTCTGGTGGGAAATGTTTTGAACACAGATTGTGAAAGCGGGCTGCAAATGTTCGCTTTACTTAAGATGAAACGTAATACAGGAGGACAGAGATGGAACGATATGCATATATCAGAGTGTCAACGAAGGAGCAAAACATTGACCGGCAAATTCTGGCTTTACAGCCGTATAATGTAGCGGAAAGAAACATTTACTGTGACTATCAGTCTGGCAAGGACTTTGAGCGCCCGGCTTATCAGAAGCTGATAAAAAGGTTAAGGGCAGGAGATCTGCTGATCGTAAAAAGCATCGACCGGCTGGGAAGGAATTATAATGATATTCTGAGCGAGTGGCAACACATTACAAAAGAAATCAGAGCAGACATTCTGGTGCTTGATATGGAACTTCTCGATACGAGGCAGAAAGCTGGGGATTTGACGGGAACCCTGATTGCGGATCTGGTTCTTCAGATTTTTGCGTACGTTGCGCAGACAGAACGCGAATTCATTTGTCAAAGGCAGGCAGAGGGAATTGCAGCCGCAAAACAAAACGGAAGGAAATTTGGCAGGCCATCTGTTGAGATGCCAGAGGAGTTTGAAACTATCTGTGGGCAGTGTGAACGAGGAGAACTTTCAACCCGCAAAGCGGCAGAGATACTGCGCGTAAGCCATACAACCTTTTACCGGAAATATAAAAAAAGAATGCAGGAAAGTGTGTCAAATAGTAGACCTTTTGGTACATCCAGATAGAAGCATGAAATAGCCAAAAAGAGGCGGTATTTCATGCTTTTACTGCGTTTTACCGTTCTATTTGCAGTATAGCACAGGCGTTTTTTAAAGTCTGAGTTGTGAAACGGGAGGGTAAAGATGAGAAAGAAAGGTAGAAACTATTGTTTGAGGCTTATGTTGCTATTGTTTATGTTTACAATATCTTCAGTAAGTGCTTATGCGACACAATCGCGTACGGAAAATTTTAATAAGACATATAGCCTTGGATCAAATCAGGCAGAAAATTTAGTGAATGTAGCACTGAAACAAGTAGGAAAGACGAAAGCCAACTTGGGCTATACGGAAGCATGGTGTGCAGATTTTGTGTGTGATTGTGCAAAACTGACGGGAATGGCTGATAATATTATTCCTTATAATTATGCATCAAGGGGAGCATGTACGTATCTGTATAATTACATGCTGAAAAATTGTTCGGCAAAAGAAGTATCTTCGAGACAGAAGGGGGATATTGTATTTTATTATTGCTCTGGCTGTGGAAGATATGTGCATACAGGAATTGTGCTTGATGGTACATATACAATAGAAGGAAATTATGGTGGAAAGGTAACTCAGGTAAAAAATTCATATACAGATTCAGCAGGGCATACATTGGCATCCGGGACGGTAACGAGAAGATATTTAAGACCGAATTATAAGACAGAACCAGAAGTGAATCATAATCCATGTGGGTCAATAGATGCAATAGAAGAAACACCAGAAGGAGTTCGTTTATCTGGTTGGGTGTTTGATCCGGATGCACCACGGGAATCTGTGGAGGTACATGTTTATATAGGAGGACCAGCGGGAAGTTCGCAAGCGCATAATGTGTATAAGCTAATAGCAAATCAAGAGCGAGCAGACGTAGGAAAAAAGTATCCTAATGCTGGTAATTACCATGGTTACAGTGGAATAATACCTATAACAGGAACAGAGTATATATATATTTATTTTTTTAATATAGGAAAAGGCGAAAATGTTTTTTTAGGATCGCCACAAGTTATTGGTAGACAGCATAATCCGGTAGGAGAAATTGAAAGCGTTACACCTACATGCGATGGAGTAAGAATTACAGGATGGGGCATGGATGGAGATGCATTATCAGAATGCGTGGATGTTCACATATATATAGCAAAGCCAGGAAAAGAGCCGTATAGAGTTTATCAAGTAGCAGCAGATGTTATGCGAGCAGATTTGGCGAAAAAATTTTCAATTGCAGGTGGGAAACATGGTATTGATGTGTCGTTTGAACTTTTTGGGACGGAGGACATATATGTTTATCTGATTAACAAAGGCGAAGGAGCACATACATTATTTAAGCTATCAAATATTTCAGCAGCGGGGCATTCGACAGCTTCACAATTAAAAAATAAAAAGGCAGCGACATGTACAAGTGAAGGATACAGCGGCGATCAGTATTGTAGCAAATGTAATAAAATATTGCAAAAAGGACAAGTAATACCTAAAATAAATCATTCATGGGATGAAGGGAAAATAACGAAAGTAGCTACGTGTGCGGTTGCAGGAGTTAAAACTTATACTTGCACAAAATGTAAAACAGTTAAAACAGAAGCGATTCCAGCAACCGGTAAACATCAGAATACGGAATTAAGAAATAAAAAAGAAGCAACTTGCACCGCCGAAGGCTACACCGGAGACACCTACTGCAAAGACTGCGGCGCAAAGCTCCAGACCGGAAAGGCAATCGCAAAGAAAGCCCACACCTGGGATGCAGGAAAAATTACGCAGGAAGCAACGTGTGCAAAGACCGGAATTAAGACTTACACCTGTACGGTTTGCAAAACGACCAAAACGGAAGAAGTTCCGGCAACCGGTGTTCACAAAAATACAGAACTTCGTAATGTAAAAGAAGCAACCTGCACAGAAGAAGGTTATACCGGAGATACGTATTGCAAAGACTGTGGAAGTAAAATTGCTTCCGGACAGAAAATTAGTAAAATAGAACATAGCTGGAATTCGGGTATAGTCACAACACCACCGACCTGCGTAGAACATGGAGTCAAAACCTATACCTGCAATATTTGTCAGACAACGAAAACTGAAGAACTTCCGGCCACTGGTAATCACCAGAATACAGAACTTAGAAATACGAAAGAAGCAAGCTGCACCGCCGAAGGCTACACCGGTGACATCTACTGCAAAGACTGCGGCGTGAAGCTCCAGACCGGAAAGACAATCGCAAAGAAAGCGCATACCTGGGATGCGGGAGTCATCACGACACCGGCAACGTGCACGGAAAAGGGGGTTAAGACGTATACCTGCACGTCCTGCGGCGGAACAAAAACGAACGAGCTGCCTTCGACGGGACACAAACAGAAAGAAGTGAGAAATAAGAAAGCTGCGACTTGTATGCAGAGTGGCTACACCGGGGATACCTATTGTAAGGATTGCGGCAAAAAGCTTTCTTCCGGTAAGGCAATTGCAAAGCTTGCGCACAAGTGGGATGCGGGCGTGATTACGCAGGAAGCGACCTGCACGGAAGCAGGAATCAAAACCTATACCTGTACAGTTTGTGAATCTACAAGGATCGAAGAACTTCCGGCAAATGGTCACGGAGAGACCGTTACAAAATTTGCGAAGGAAGCCACCTGTAAAATGGAAGGCTACACAGGGGATCTTTATTGCAAAGACTGTGGCGAGCTGTTGGAAGAGGGAAGCGTGATTGCAAAGCTTCCGCACCAGTGGGATGCCGGAAAGATCACAAAGAAGGCAACGACGACCGCTACGGGAATTCGCACCTATACCTGCACAAAGTGTGGAGCAACGAAGAAGGAGACAATCCCGAAGATTGTTCCGAAGAAAGCAACACCTGGAAAAACGGTAAAGGATACCGCGACAAACGGCATTTACAAGGTTCTGGCGGATGGCCTTACCGTTACCTTTGTAAGACCGGCAGCAAAGAGAGCGACGGTCAGAATTCCGGAGACCGTGAAGGTAAGTGGAATAACCTGCAAGGTAACAGAAATTTCCGCAAATGCGTTTAAGAATAATGCGGTACTCAAAACAGTTATTGTCGGAAAGAACGTGAAGACCATCGGAGTAAATGCATTCTACGGTTGTAAAAATCTGACAAAGGTGAGCGGAGGAGCAGCACTTGTGACGATTTGTGACCGTGCATTTTCCAACTGTGCCGTGTTGTCAGGAATCGTCCTGCCATCTACGGTTAAAGGTATTGGAAAGCAGGCATTCTATAACTGTAAAAAGCTTCGTTCCATTACAATCAACACACTTTCACTGACAAGTAAGAATGTGGGAGCACAGGCATTTACCGGAACGTATGCAAAAGCAGTGGTAAAAGTACCGGCAAAGAAGTTTGCTGCATATAAGAGCCTTTTAAGGGCAAAAGGAATGAACGCAGGAGCAGTATATACGAAGTAACAAAACAAACCGGCTGAAAAATGAAATATCCTGCACGCTGCGAGAAGCAGCCGTGGCGAAACGGAGGGACAACTGTCCCTCCGTTTTGTCACAGCGTCCGGTCTGACATTTGTCAATAAGCTGCATTCCATAAAAAGCCCAATTGTGCTTCAAAGCCGACACGTGTATAATAGAGGAAGAAAATACGCAAGAAAATGTGCAAGATAATATGCAAGATCGGGGAGATACTATATTCAGGTTGCATATGACATGACTTCGGAAGAAAAGCAGATTCAGGAGTTCAACTCTTTGCGTAATATCCCAGATTCTTTCAAAAAGATTGTCATTGTAAATGGTAGCAAGAAACCCTGGAGAAATGATGAGGGATTTGTCATCATGGGAATGAAGTATTTCCTTTTGAATGCAGATAGTTTTGCACAAAAAACTGCTTCACTGGGAGCAGATAAATATTTTATTGATACTGCCGATGTCTCACCTAATCAGGCTTCCTCGGAACAGATCATCAGACTGGATATATGATGCACCTTTCTCCTGAAATTGAAAAGCAGTTGGCAGTGACGCCTGCAGGGAAACTGGCAGAGCTGGAATTTCTGAAAAAGGATGCATTGGTAAAATCCGGAGTGGCCTATATTATTTCCAAGCGTGCTAATCACTTGAGAGTACGTACAGCCGCAGCTACTCGGTTATGAAATATCATAAGGAAGGACCCGCTTGCGGGAAGATCCCTTATGATCCTGCAAGTAGCGAAGCGGATTGCGAATATCCGCTTTGACTTAGTAACCATGTTTTATTGCATGAAACGATGAGATCACAGAAAGGAACAAGATGCAGATCGAAAAAGATTACATTTTACGTCTGATTTATGAAATAATCCGCACACTGCTGCATATGCTGTTTCAGATTGATATTGCCAGGCAGAACGGACCGGCATTCGAGGATGAGCAGCGGATGGAGTGGTTTCGGCAGCTGACGGCAATGATTGACGAAGGAGAAATCAATGAAGCAGAGAACGAGCTGCTGGAGGGGATCAATGCGAACAGCATGAAAGATTATGAGCTGGTGCTTTGGTTCTATGCATACTTAAATGAGAAGGACAATGCGTTTCTTGAAATACATAATTTTTCCAGAAAAGAAGTCCTGGAAGGAATTCGCCTGACGGGGCAAATTTTTGGGTATCGGAGTATCGTGGATCCACTGCTTGAGGGGATCAATGAGGAAATGCTATGAGGAACAGAAAGAACTCTTTACTGCAATTATGAGCGTACAGATGCCAGAAAGACCAGGGGACTGCGTCCCTCCGGCTTGTCATGGCGTCCGGTCTGACATTTGTCAATAAACTACATTCCATAAAAAGCCCAATTGTGATTCGAAGCCGACACGTGTATAATAGAGGCAGAGAATACGCAAGAAAATGTGTAAGATAATATGCAAGATCGGGGAGGTGCTTTTATGGGAGATTACAGACCGCCTTTTACAGTGACAAATAAAATATTGCTGTATGTATCGTCTATTTCCGAAAAAATAGGACGTATCACAGCGACAAACAGCCTTACAGCAAAACCGCATTTAAGAAAAAATAACAGAATCAAGTCAATTCATTCATCTTTGAAGATTGAGGCAAATTCTCTGACACTGGGGCAGGTAAGGGATGTAATTAATGGCAGATTTGTACTTGGTGAGCAGAAGGAAATTCAGGAAGTAAAAAATGCCTATGCAGCCTATGAACGACTTTCAGAAATCAATCCATATAGTATTCGAGATTTAAAACAGTTTCACGGGATTATGACAAAGTATCTTGTGGAAGAGTCCGGTAGATTCCGGTCTGGGGAAGAGGGGGTTTTTAATGGTGATCAGTGTATCTTCATGGCACCTCCGGCACGATTTGTACCTGGGCTCATGGAAGAGCTGTTTCAATGGATGAAAACAGCGCAGAAAGAGATTCATCCGTTGATTTTAAGCAGTGTATTTCATTATGAATTTGTATTTATCCATCCTTTTTCGGATGGAAACGGAAGAATGGCACGATTGTGGCATACTGCTATTTTGTCTAAGTGGAAACCGATATTTGAATATATTCCAATTGAAAGTCAGATTGAGAAGTTTCAGGATGAATACTATGAAGCGATTGCCAGATGTCATCTTGCGGGAGAGTCCACCGTTTTTATAGAGTTTATCCTGGCACAGATTGATAAAATTCTGGATGAAATCTGCGCTCAGATGGATGGGGAAAACGAATATCTTTCAGAAGCAGTAAAACGTCTGCTGGATGTCATGGAATACGATATTCCTTATACCAGTAAAAGTCTTATGGAAAAGCTGGAACTAAAATCAAGAGATGGGTTCCGTAGAAATTATCTGCTGCCGGCAATGGAACTGAAGCTTATCAGAATGACAATACCGAATAAACCAAACAGCAGAAATCAAAGATATGTCAAGTGTTAATGGAAACGTTATCTAAAAGCAGTCTTTGAAGGGGTCATAAAAAGTATCTCGTGTAAAAATCTGGAGAATTCAATTAGTAACCATGTTTTATTGCATGAAACGATGAGATCACAGAAAGGAACAAGATGCAGATCGAAAAAGATTACATTTTACGTCTGATTTATGAAATAATCCGCACACTGCTGCATATGCTGTTTCAGATTGATATTGCCAGGCAGAACGGACCGGCATTCGAGGATGAGCAGCGGATGGAGTGGTTTCGGCAGCTGACGGCAATGATTGACGAAGGAGAAATCAATGAAGCAGAGAACGAGCTGCTGGAGGGGATCAATGCGAACAGCATGAAAGATTATGAGCTGGTGCTTTGGTTCTATGCATACTTAAATGAGAAGGACAATGCGTTTCTTGAAATACATAATTTTTCCAGAAAAGAAGTCCTGGAAGGAATTCGCCTGACGGGGCAAATTTTTGGGTATCGGAGTATCGTGGATCCACTGCTTGAGGGGATCAATGAGGAAATGCTATGAGGAACAGAAAGAACTCTTTACTGCAATTATGAGCGTACAGATGCCAGAAAGACCAGGGGACTGCGTCCCTCCGGCTTGTCATGGCGTCCGGTCTGACATTTGTCAATAAACTACATTCCATAAAAAGCCCAATTGTGATTCGAAGCCGACACGTGTATAATAGAGGCAGAGAATACGCAAGAAAATGTGTAAGATAATATGCAAGATCGGGGAGGTGCTTTTATGGGAGATTACAGACCGCCTTTTACAGTAACCAATAGAATATTGTTATATGTATCATCGGTTTCCGAAAAAGCAGGACGTATCACAGCGCTAGGCAGCCTTACAGCAAACTCTCTTACACTGGGGCAGGTAAGGGATGTAATTAGTGGCAGATAGAGATGCGTGCAGAAAAGAAAGGTGTGAGACGATGGGAATGTTTGTAAATCCGGGAAATGAGGCATTTGCGGTTGCACTGAATTCGGAGATTTATATTGATAAAACGGGACTTCTAACCTATACCAATAAAGTTATGAACACTTTGCAGGGATATATCTGCAACAGCCGTCCGCGGCGGTTCGGAAAATCAATCACAGCAAACATGCTCACCGCATATTACAGCAAGGGCTGCAGCTCCGGAGAAATGTTTTCCGGATTGGAAATCAGCAAGGCAGAGGATTTTAAAAAACATTTGAATCGATACGATGTGCTTCACTGGGATATTCAGTGGTGTATGGAACCGGCGGGCGGTCCGGAACGGATTGTTTCTTATATTTCAGAAAAAACGATTTCAGAGTTAAAAGAATATTATCCCAATATACTTCCGGAAGAACTTCGATCACTGCCGGAGGCGTTGTCGCGGATTAATGTGGCATCCGGAACAAAATTTATTGTGATAATAGATGAGTGGGATGTTCTGATACGTGATGAGGCGGCTGATATCGGCACGCAGGAAGAATATATCAACTTTTTACGGGCGATGTTCAAAGGAACAGAGCCGACCAAATATATTCAACTGGCATATCTGACAGGTATTCTGCCTGTGAAAAAAGAAAAGACACAGTCAGCGCTGAATAATTTCAAAGATTACTCTATGCTGCATGCCGGTCCAATCGCATCGTATGTAGGCTTTACGGAAAAAGAGGTTCAGAAATTATGTGAAACGTATGGACAGGAGTTTGAAGAGGTTAAACGGTGGTATGATGGTTACCAGATTGGAAAATACCATGTATACAATCCAAATGCAGTGGTAAATCTGATGCTGGAAGGCGAATTCCAGAGCTACTGGTCCGGAACCGCATCCTATGAAGCAATTGTTCCATTGATTAATATGGATTTTGACGGCCTTAGAAGCGCCGTAATTGAAATGCTTTCAGGAGATCATGTTCCGGTTGATGTTACCTCTTTTCAGAACGATACCGTTAGCTTCGCCAATAAAGACGATGTGCTGACGTATCTGATTCACCTTGGATATCTGGCCTATGACCGGACATTTAGAACTGCTTTTATTCCGAATGAGGAAATCCGTCAGGAATTGATTCTGGCAACGAAAAGGAAAAAATGGAATGAGTTGATTGTATTTCAAAAAGAATCAGAGCAGCTTCTGAAAGATACAATTCAGATGAATGGAAACGCAGTAGCAAAAGAAATTGAAAAAATTCACATGGAATATACTTCTGTGATTCAGTATAACAATGAAAACTTACTCAGCAGTGTTCTGTCCATTGCCTATTTGAGTTCCATGCAATACTATTTCAAACCAATCCGCGAATTTCCCGCGGGTCGTGGATTTGCAGACTTTGTGTTTATTCCAAAGCCGGAGTTTCAGAATTATTACCCGGCGCTTGTTGTGGAACTGAAATGGGACAAAAGTGTCAGAGCAGCATTAGATCAGATCAGAGACAGAAAATATCCGGAGTCTGTTGCATGCTATGCAGGGGAGCTTTTGCTGGTGGGAATTAACTACAATGAAAAAACAAAAGAACATGAATGCCGGATTGAAAAGTATGAAAAATAAGGGCATATTTCAATTTCAGTTTACAGAGATAAAAGAGTATGGATAAGATAGAGATATATCATTATTTAAAAAGGCAAAATATAGCGTATGAAATTACGGAACATAAGGCAGTTTTCAATATGGAAGAAGCAGATGCTGTTGATTTGCCGTATCCAGAGTGGGGCGCTAAAAATTTATTTGTTCGCGACGATAAAAAACGTAATTATTATTTGATAACGATGAAAGGGAACAAGCGAGTAGATTTGAAAGCGTTTCACAGGCAACGTGGTCTGCGTGCACTTTCTTTTGCAGCTGCGGAGGAATTATTTGATATTATGAAACTGATACCCGGTGCCGTTACGCCGCTTGGTATTCTAAACGATGCCGAACACAGAGTTCAAGTCTTCATGGACGTGGAATTTGTCGGAAATAAAATTGGTGTTCATCCAAATGATAATACAGCAACCGTTTGGATGCAGGCTGATGATTTAATGAAAATAATTCAGAAGCATGGAAATACTGTGGAATACGCATGTATATAATCGAAAGGTATTGCTAAAAAGTCTGAAAAAAGAAAAGTTCACAAACAAAAATGGTTCTCATTCTGCACTAAATATATTTACCGAGTATTCCATGACAGATCCCGGTGATCTGGCGGAATATTTTGGCTTCACAGAGCAGGAGATATCTGCCCTCTGTGAAAAATATGAGATGAGTTTTGAAGAAGCAAAAACGTAGTACGATGGTTATCAGTTGATTGCGCATCGGCAGACTGGAGATGAAATTTATTCCATGTATAGCCCGAAATCTGTGGTAGAAGCCATGCTGCGCCACAAATTCGGAACCTATTGGAACCAGACGGAAACGTATGAGGCCTTAAAAATTTATATTCAAATGGATATGGATGGGCTGAAAGATTCTGTAGTTCGAATGCTTGCAGGCGATGCTGTTTCCATTCATATTGGAACATTCAGCAACGATATGATTACATTTGCAACGAAAGATGATGTATTGACTTTGCTGGTGCACCTTGGCTATCTGACGTATAA
>ERZ894186.795-NODE-795-length-11426-cov-9.003430_pt1 | contig 11426 bp, 10 predicted proteins | sample MGYA00380280_ERZ894186 | MGnify/ENA primary metagenome ERZ894186 (study PRJEB32331, sample SAMN06328449) | human gut metagenome | biome: human gut microbiome; feature: stool | host: Homo sapiens | collected 2013-02-13 ... | reverse complement strand
GGATGAGACAACGGTACTGCTGGATGCGGTTCAGGCGGTCTGTGATCTGCCGGTAATGTGTTCGCTGACGCTTGAGGCGGACGGCAGGGCGCTTTACGGCGGAGATGCGGTAGAAGCAGTTGAGACACTTCAGGCAATGGGAGCAGTATCAGTCGGACTGAACTGCTCGGTTGGCCCGAATCAGCTGGAAGCAGTGATCTGCTCTATGAAGGAAGTGGCGGAAATTCCGGTTCTTGCCAAGCCAAATGCCGGAATGCCGGTCATGGATAAGATGGGTTTTGCCCACTACGATATGACACCGGAACAGTTTGCGGCGGCCATGAAAAAGCTGATCGAGGCGGGAGCCGGAGTGGTCGGTGGGTGCTGCGGCACGACACCGGAATATATTCGGGCGCTTGCAAAAGTGATCGGGCGGTAACGGACAGAGCACATAAAAATTTAACGAAAAGAACGCAGATGGAAATGTATCATTTTATTCCATCTGTGTTTTTTTGTACAAAACAGCCGGCAGAAAGAGGAAATCTTTTGGCGCTTCAAAAAATTCCGCCGTTTTTTGCCCCCCGGATGTGTTTGAAAGACTGGATGCTGCCTTACTTTGAATTTACCCTCATTTTACATATCCCACGTTTTACATTTTACATCGCTCCCTTACAATACTGCTCGTAACATGAACACGGAACAAAAAAGAAAAACACCGGCAAAAGCCCGGGTGCGGCGCAAAAAATCAGAGAGCGTCTCACAGAAAAGGAGAATATTTATGAGAAAATCAGCAGCAGTGATGGCAGTACTTATGGCAGCAAGCGCAGGGATGACCGCGATGGCAGCAGCATCCGGAGATATCACCGTAGTATCCAGAGAGGATGGCTCCGGGACAAGAGGCGCCTTCATTGAGCTGATGGGCGTTGAGGAAAAAGACGCGGATGGAAATAAAGTAGATAATACGACAGAGGCAGCAAAGATTACAAACAGTACCGCAGTTATGCTCAGCACGGTAGCAGAGGATGTCAATGCGATCGGTTACATTTCCCTTGGATCATTAAATGACACCGTAACCGCTGTAAAGATCGACGGCGCAGAGGCATCTGCAGAGGCAATTGAGGATGGCAGCTACAAGGTAGTTCGTCCGTTCAACATCGCAACAACCGCAGAAGTAAGTGATGCGGCAGCAGATTTCATTTCCTATATCATGAGCACCGAGGGACAGGCAGTTGTCGCAGATAACGGATATATCCCGGTAAAAGATGTAGAAGCGTATGCAGCAACGGATGCAGAGGGCAAGGTAGTCGTTGCAGGTTCCTCTTCTGTAACACCGGTTATGGAAAAACTGGCAGAATCTTATCAGACAGTCAACGATAAAGTAACCATCGAGGTACAGCAGAGCGATTCTACCACAGGTATCCAGTCCACAATCGACGGCCTGTGCGACATCGGAATGGCATCCCGTGAGCTCAAAGACAGCGAGCTGGAGACAGGCCTGACCGCAACCGTAATCGCTCAGGATGGTATTGCAATTATTGTAAACAATGATTCCGGAATCACAGAGCTGACAAGTGAGCAGGTAAAGGACATCTACACAGGCAATATCACTACCTGGGAAGAGCTTCAGTAACAAGCAAACATTTCCGAAAAAAGAAAGCTGCTCTGTGTCTGCATCAGAAGGCACAGGGCATTTTTCAGAAAATCAGAAGAAATACCATTTGAACGCAAAATATGTTAAAGGCAGGTAACAAAGAAAATCTGGAGTATCTGCTTTATGAAAAGGAGTCATTTAATATATGAAAGGAAAGACATCCGAACGATTGATGCAGATAGTTTTTTTCGTTGCGGCATGTACGTCTGTGCTTGCAGTTGCACTGATCTGCATCTTTTTGTTTGCAAATGGAATCCCGGCAATTGCAAAGATCGGTATTCCGGATTTCCTGCTTGGCCAGAAATGGAAACCGTCGAATAATCTGTACGGCATTCTTCCGTTCATCCTGGGCAGTATTTATGTGACGGCCGGATCAATCGTGATCGGCGTACCGCTTGCGCTTCTGCTTTCCGTCTTTCTGGCATTTTACTGCCCGAAACGGCTGTATCCGGTACTGAAAACGATGGTGAATCTGATGGCCGGTATCCCGTCTGTCGTATATGGATTTTTTGGACTGGTCATGATCGTCCCGCTGATGCGTCAGATTACCGGAAAAGATGGAAGCACGATGCTGACGGCTTCGATTCTGCTTGGAATCATGATCCTTCCGACTGTGACAGGAGTCACAGAATCGGCGCTTCGCAGTGTACCCATGAGTTATTACGAAGGAGCATTGGCACTTGGGGCAACACATGAACGCAGTGTGTTCTGCACTATATTTCCGGCAGCAAAATCTGGAATCATGGCAGGTGTGGTACTTGGAATCGGACGTTCGATCGGAGAGACGATGGCGGTCATCATGGTAGCCGGAAATCAGACCTGGATGCCGCAGGGACTGTTGAAAGGAGTCCGCACGATGACGACGAACATTGTCATGGAAATGGGCTATGCGGCGGATCTGCACAGGGAAGCGCTGATCGCAACCGGCGTGGTGCTGTTTGTATTTATTTTGATCATCAACCTTTGTGTATCTGCTCTGAAACGCAAGGCAGAGAGCGAGTAGGGAGGAGCACGAAATGGAGAAAACGAAAAAAAATACAGACAACAGGTTCGGAAGATGGCTGCAAAAATGTAAAAATCATCCATTTTCCGGGCTTGCAGAAGCACTGGTGTGGCTTTCGGGAATCATGACGATGGCGATCATGATTTACCTGGTAGCGTTTATCGTGATCCACGGTGTTCCGCATCTGAAACCGTCTTTGTTTTCACTTACTTATAACTCAGACAATGTTTCATTGATGCCTGCACTTGTAAATACACTGATCATAACGGCACTTTCCCTGGTGATCGCAATTCCGTTTGGGGTATTTGCGGCGATTTACCTTGTGGAATATGCAAAAAAAGGAAGCCGTCTTGTTCATCTGATCCGTATTACGGCAGAGACCCTTTCTGGTATTCCTTCGATTATTTACGGTCTGTTCGGACTTCTGTTTTTCAGCACGGCGCTGCATTGGGGCCTGAGCCTGTTATCCGGCTGCATGACTCTTGTGATTATGATTCTCCCGCTGATCATCCGGACTTCAGAGGAGGCGCTTCTTTCTGTGCCGGATTCTTACCGGGAGGCGTCTTTTGGACTTGGCGCCGGAAAACTGCGCACGATTTTTAAAATCGTCCTTCCGTCTGCTGTGCCGGGAATCCTTTCCGGCGTAGTGCTGGCAACGGGGCGTATCGTCGGTGAGACAGCAGCGCTTCTTTACACGGCCGGAACGGTTGCAAAGATTCCGAGCCTGATGGGATCAGGGCGTACACTGGCAGTGCATATGTATGTACTTTCCAGTGAGGGCCTTCATATGGATGAATCGTATGCAACGGCTGTAGTACTTCTTGTGCTGGTACTTGTGCTGAACGGACTTTCCGGACTGCTTGCAAAAGGGCTGACCAGCAGAGGAAACAGATAGAAAGCAGAAGAAAACGGATGGAAGAGGTAAAAAATGGGAAAGATCGAGATTAAAAATACGGATTTATATTATGGTGATTTTCATGCGCTGAAAAATATCAATCTGGATATTCCGGCAAACCAGATCACCGCATTTATCGGACCGAGCGGCTGCGGCAAATCAACGCTGCTGAAATCCTTAAACAGAATGAATGATCTTGTAGAAGGATGCCGGATCACCGGAGAACTTCTGCTTGACGGGGAGGATATTTACGGTCCGATGGACGTCAATCTGCTTCGCAGGCGTGTGGGCATGGTGTTTCAGAAACCCAACCCGTTTCCAATGAGCATTTACGATAATATCGCGTACGGACCGCGGACGCACGGCATCCGATCCAAAGCGAAACTGGATGATATTGTAGAAAAAGCGCTGCGGGATGCTGCAATCTGGGATGAAGTAAAGGAGCGCCTGAAAAAAAGTGCACTCGGTATGTCCGGCGGACAGCAGCAGAGACTGTGCATTGCACGTGCGCTTGCAGTACAGCCGGAAGTGCTTCTGATGGATGAACCGACCTCTGCACTTGATCCAATTTCGACTTCCAGGATCGAGGATCTGGCGGTGGAACTGAAGAAAAATTATACGATCGTCATGGTTACACATAATATGCAGCAGGCAGCACGTATTTCCGATAAGACCGCATTTTTCCTGCTTGGAGAAGTGATTGAGTATGGAGATACCATGACGCTGTTCTCCATGCCGAAAAATAAAAAGACAGAAGATTATATCACAGGACGATTCGGCTGATCTGCCGGACGGAGTACAAGAGCCGCTGAGAAACTGCAAAGCGGCTGTTTGATATAGCTGACTGCGGATATCCGTCTGGACAGTGTGTACCAGAGCAGAGAAAGCAATGCTGTCTGGCTCTGAGAAGTAAGGAACATGGGGAGGAATAGAAGAATGAGAGAGCGGTATCTTGAAAAACTGGAGCAGCTCCACAAAGAATTACTGGAAATGGGACTTTTATGCGAAAAGGCAATTATGAAGAGCTATCGGCTTCTGCTCTCAGAAGAAGAACGACAGGGACTTGTGACACGGATCGATGCGTTAGAGCGGGAGATCGATGCGAAAGAACGGATGATCGAGAGTATCTGTATGCAGCTGTTTCTGCAGCAGCAGCCGGTAGCCTCAGATCTTCGCCGGATTACGGCAGCGCTGAAGCTGATCACGGATCTGGAACGGATCGGAGATCAGGCAACTGATATCGCGGAGATCATGCAGACCGGCAGCGTGACGGTACCGATCAAAGATGTCCGCCTGACGGAAATGGCAGAGTACACAATGAACATGGTAAACAAAAGTGTGGAATCCTATGTACAGAAGGATCTTTCCATGGCCAAAGAGGTAATCGACAGTGATGATACACTCGACAACCTTTTTACGGAAGTGCGTCAGGAAATTAATCGCTGTTCGATCGAGGGACAGTATACAAATGATCAGGCAATGGATATGCTGATGATTTCAAAGTACTATGAGCGGATCGGCGACCATGCGACGAATGTGGCAGAGTGGGTGGAGTTTTCTCTGACCGGAAAGCACAGGAGCGGAAAAGTGGTCAATGATGTATTTGCGGAGCTGAATGCCGGAAATTAAGCGGCAGCAGAAAAAATAAAATCATACGGATTTACCAGATTTAAGGGCAGGTAGTAAGACGAAAATTGGGTAAAGTGCTGAAAAAATGATATAGTCCAATATTTTACACAGATTTTACATTAGATACCATTTAATTTTACCTTAAAAGGATATAATCGCTTTCAAAAATGGCACTAAAGTAAAAATCATGTAAAAGCGCAGAATGCGCAGAGGAGAAAGTGTATGGATATTTTCAGTATTTTGACAATGATCGGAGGGCTTGCCCTGTTTCTTTATGGAATGAATGTCATGGGAGACGGCCTGACAAGAGCATCGGGCGGCCGCCTCGAAAAGATCCTGGAAAAGCTGACATCGAGCACATGGAAAGGGGTACTGCTTGGAGCAGCAGTAACTGCAGTCATTCAGTCATCGTCGGCTACGACGGTTATGGTGGTCGGTTTTGTAAACTCCGGCATCATGACGCTGCAGCGTGCAGTCGGCATTATCATGGGAGCGAATATCGGTACGACGGTCACTTCCTGGATTTTAAGTCTTTCCGGGTTACAGGGTGACAGCTTTGTGATTAAAATGCTCAAGCCGACGTCGTTTTCTCCGATTCTTGCGATCATTGGTGTCTGTCTTCTTCTTTTTTCCAAGAAAGACAAGAAAAAAGATGCCGGTTCGATCATGATCGGATTTGCAGTTCTGATGTTTGGTATGGAGACAATGAGCGGAGCAGTGAAGCCGCTGGCAGACGTGCCGGAATTCACAAACATCCTTCTGATGTTCAAAAATCCGGTGCTTGGTATGCTGGCCGGTGCGGTTCTGACTGCGATCATTCAGAGCTCTTCGGCTTCTGTCGGTATTCTGCAGGCGCTGTGTGTGACTGGTGCGGTGTCTTATGGGGCTGCGATCCCGATCATCATGGGACAGAATATCGGTACTTGTGTAACCGCCCTGATTTCGGCGATTGGAGCGAAAAAGAATGCAAAACGGACCGCGTTTGTCCATCTTTATTTCAACCTGATCGGAACGATTGTGTTTATGATTCTGTTTTACTCTGCAAATTTCTTTGTACATTTTGGATTTTTAGGTGATGCAGCGAATGCAGCTGGGATCGCGGTTGTGCATACAACATTTAACGTATTTGCAACGATTCTCTGGATGCCGTTCCACCGGCTGCTGGAAAAACTTGCGATCCTTACCGTGCGCGACGGAAAGGAAGAAGAGCGGACCGAGGGGGCGCTGGAGGGTCTGTCTGCGCTGGATGATCGCTTCCTTGACAATTCGGCACTTGCGATGGATCAGTGCCGCGTGGCATGTGCACATATGGCAAAGATCACGATCGAAGCGCTGGATACGGCAATGTCGCTTCTGAATGTGTATGATGCAGAAAAAGTGGAAGTGGTGCATGAGGATGAAAGTATCGTAGACCGGTATGAGGATCGGCTTGGTACTTATCTTGTGCAGGTGACGAAAAACGAGATGCAGACGAAGGACAGCCATACGCTTTCCGTTCTGCTGCACAGCATCGGTGATATTGAGCGAATTTCCGATCATGCCGTCATTATTGCAAATGCAGCAAAAGAGATCTATGACAAGAATCTGGCGTTTTCTGAAGCGGCAGCGGCCGAACTTGAGGTATATTCTTCCGCAGTGCGCAAGGTCGTACAGATTGCAATGGAAGCAATGCAGGAAGAAGATCTTGCCATGGCGGGAAAGGTAGAGCCGCTGGAAGAAGTGATCGATGATCTCAGTGACGAGATGAAGAAGCGCCATATCGACCGTCTGCGTGAGGGGCGCTGTACCATTGAGCTTGGCTTCATTCTTTCTGATTTGACGACGAGTTATAAGCGAATCGCTGACCACTGTTCAAACATTGCAGTCTGCCTGATACAGGCGGATAATGACGAGTACGGCAGACACGCTTACCTTAATTCTTTGAAGGATGAAGAAAATAAATCTTTCCGGGAGAAATTTGAAGAATATTCGAAAATTTATGCGCTTCCGGTCCGTATAAAGGGCACACCGAAGGTAGATATGAAAAAGAGGATGCAGACGGCGCAACAGTGAAATTGTCTGACAGATAAAAGCGAAAATGAAGGTGCGGGGCGGTTTGCGCGGTATGCACAGAGTCTGCAGATGAGCGTAAATCGTGAGTGACACGCCTTGCATGGGAGTGCATATTGCAGTAAAATGAGGCTGTAAGTGGAAGAAAGCATGGCACGGATCCTATAAGCAGCGAAACGGATTGCGAATATCCGCTTTGATTTGTGAATATGTCACGAGTTTGTCAGAAAAGGAGAACGAGAAACAATGGCAATGATTTACATAGTGGAAGATGATGAGAACATCCGCGAAATTGAGATGTTTGCGCTTAAAAATGCGGGCTATGAGGTGCAGGGGTTTGAATGTGCGGCTGCATTTTATGCACGGCTGAAGGAAAAAGTGCCTGCGCTTGTATTGCTTGACATCATGCTCCCGGACGAGGATGGGCTGACGATCGTCAAAAAGCTCCGCCACACCGCAGAGACACGAAAACTTCCGATCATCATGGCAACAGCAAAAACGACAGAGATTGACAAGGTAAAAGGTCTGGATATCGGGGCAGATGATTATATTACGAAACCATTTGGCGTCATGGAACTGATTTCCAGGGTAAAGGCATTGATGCGCCGCAGCCGCGGAATGGAAGAAGAGCGGATGATCCGGCTTGGGCCGATTTTTATGGACGATGAAAAACGCACCGTCTTTGTAAATGATGAGCCGTGTGAACTGACATATAAAGAGTATGAGCTGTTAAAGCTTCTGCTTTTAAATGCAGGGATTGTGGCATCACGTGATATGATACTGGATCGTGTCTGGGGGACTGACTTCGAGGGAGAGTCCCGCACACTTGACATGCATATCAAGACTCTGCGCCAGAAACTTGGAAGTGCCGGAACGATGATTCGTACGGTGCGCAACGTGGGTTACATGCTGACAGGGGAGCGGAGCTGAAAAAGCAGGGAAATGCAGGGAAATGCAGCAAACCGATGTCTGTGAAAAGAAAACAAAACAGCGCAGCAGAACAGCGCTTTAGAAAAGCGTAAAAGAAAAACGAGAAAAGAGAGCAAAAGAGACGATGAAAAAGAAAATAAACAGATATCTGCTGCTGACGGTGTTTCTGTCACTGAGCACAACACTTTTGATGGCGATCGCCGTTTTTCATCATATGTACCGGGAGCAGATTATCGAAGATATGAAAACATACGGAGAGGTCTTAAGCGGCATGATATCATCCGGGGAGGAACTGAGGGATCATTACCGCAGCCCTGATTCGGATATCCGCATCACGGCAATCAGTGCCGGAGGTGATGTGGTGTATGACAGCCAGGCAGGAAATGAGACGCTCGGCAATCATGCAGACCGGCCGGAAGTAAAGGAAGCAGAAGAAACAGGGGAAGGATACGCAGTGCGCCATTCCGATACACTGAACCGCGATATGTATTATTATGCAGTTCAACTGGAAAACGGAGATGTCCTGCGCCTGAGCAAAGAGGAAAAAAACATCTGGAGTGTGTTTGAGAGTACGCTTCGGCCGATTATCGCGATCGGAATCGGAATGTTTCTGCTGTGTATGCTGCTTTCACGCTATATCACGAACAGTCTGGTCCGCCCGATTGAAAAGCTTGCCAGTGATATTGATAATGTGGATGGAATTCAGACGTATGAGGAGCTGGTGCCGTTCATCACGACGATCCAGAAACAGCATGAGGACATTTTAAAAAGCGCAAAGATGCGTCAGGAATTTACCGCAAATGTTTCACATGAGCTGAAAACACCGCTGACCTCGATTTCCGGCTACGCAGAGCTGATCGAGACGGGACTTGCAGGTGCAGATAATATCCAGCGGTTTGCGGCAGAGATTCACCGGAATGCAAAACGGCTGCTGACGCTGATCAACGATATTATCCGGCTTTCAGAACTGGATGCCGATGATATGGAAGTGGCGTTTTCGGATGTGGACCTGTATGGTCTTGCCGAGACGTGTGTTGAGTCACTGCGTCTGAATGCAGAAAGCCATGGCATTCATATTGAGTGCAGCGGGATGCCGTGTATCGTACATGGAAATAAAGAAATGCTGGAAGAGCTGCTGTACAATTTAAGTGACAATGCAATACGCTATAATCGTCTGGGCGGAAAGGTGCAGGTGATCATCGGAAAAGAAAACGGTTTTCCGGTACTGATCGTAAAAGACACCGGAATCGGTATTCCGAAAGAAAGTCAGGAGCGCGTCTTTGAGCGATTTTATCGTGTAGACAAGAGCCGTTCCAAGCAGACAGGCGGAACGGGCCTCGGACTGGCAATCGTCAAGCATATCGTGGCACAGCATCATGCAAAGCTGCGGCTGCGCAGTGAGGTAGGCGTCGGTACAGAAGTATCAGTTACATTTTCAAATGAAAAAGAAGCTGCGGCGAAATAGGAGAGAAATCTTCTGTGGGAGCGCAGCTCCTTTTTTCTGTTAAAAATAAAAACTTAAGATTCCCTTTCTTGACTATTGCTGGATAATAGTGCAATATATGGGAAGAATAAATGAAAGAGACGCAGGTGCTGTGGGGAGTCAGGCGGCAGACGGCGGCGTAGAAGGGCAAGGGATAAAAAGTGGAGAAAAAAAAGAAAAAAGGACTGAAAATTGCAATCAGCGTGATTTTGCTGGTAATTCTTGCTGTGGGTGCCGGCGCAGCATACTACCTGTACCGGCAGGTAAACAGCGGATTGTTTTTTAAGGAGACGAGGATCAACGGGTATGACGTCTCTGATAAGACCTGCAAGGAAGTGCTGCTGATGCTGGAGCAGGATTACAGTGCACCGAAGATCACGGTGACTGAGGGCGGTGAGACAGCAGAAGTACTTACACTTGCAGATATGGGATATACGATTAATGAAAAAAAGCTTCTCTCTTCGATTGAGAGCTGTATGCGTGATCAGAATGTCAGCCTGCTGTTCAGTTTGATGGATGGCAATACCTTTGAGGTGGAGATCCCGTTCGGTTATGATGAGGCGGCGTTTAAGGCAAATGTCTGTGCAGCCAAATTTGCAAAACCGCGCGTGGCAAGTACGGATGCGACAATGGAGTATGATGGAAAAGAGTATTATATCAAACCGGAGACGTACGGTACTGAGTTTGATGATGCAGATCTTCAGGTCATGATAAAGGATACAGCCGACAAGCTTGTGGCAGCAGACAGGCCGCAGAAAGATGTAACGGTCGAATTTCCGTCCGGACTTTATTACGTTCCGGCTGTGACACAGAATGACAGTGAGATGAATACGACGATGAACATTTACAATTCGTTCTGCAAGGCAGATATCAGGCTGACATTTGGGGATGAGCAGGAAGAGATCGACTGGTCAACGATTAAAGACTGGCTGACCATTGAGGATGGAGAAGGTGTGATTGACGAGGAAGCGGTATACAATTACGTCTATGACCTCGCAGCGAAGTATGATACGCTGTATTATGCGAGAGAGTTTACGACACATGACGGCAGGACGATCGACTTTGACAGCAGTGATTACGGCTACCAGATTGATAAGGATGGGGAAGCAGAACAGCTTCTTGCAGATATCCGTTCCAATACCGAAGTCGAGCGTGAGCCGGTCTATGCAGTGAAGGGTTACAAACGAGAGGGAAAGGATGACCTTTGTGGCAATTATGTGGAAGTCGATCTGACAGCGCAGCATCTGTGGTTTTATAAAGACGGTGAGCTTGTGGTTGAGACGGATGTGGTTACCGGACTTCCGAAAGATGGTCGTGAGACAGCGACAGGTGTATTCAGTATTCCATATAAACAGAGTCCTTCTGTTTTAAGCGGCGGTCAGGGCAACGGTGCATGGAATACGGATGTCCAGTACTGGATGCCGTTCCACGACGGGCAGGGACTGCATGATGCATGGTGGAGAAATGAGTTTGGTGGTACGATCTATCAGACGAATGGTTCTCACGGCTGTGTCAACCTTCCGCCTGCGGCAGCGAAGACGATTTATGACAATATGGAAGAAAGGATGGCGATCATCCTGTACAAGTGAGCACTGTAGTGACCGCCTGGGTATGAGATAAGAATCCTGTCACAGAGCGGCGGCAAATTATAGCAATTCTGCAAAATAATGCATCCTCTCCGATCTGTCAGAGCGTGAAATACTGCGTCAGAAATCTTTGCCGTGCGTCAGTACGCCTGCAGATTTCATCCTCGTCTTTCGCACTCTGCCAAATCGTCTTGCCTGCATTATTTTATTGAATTGCTATA
>ERZ894186.794-NODE-794-length-11428-cov-14.547877_pt1 | contig 11428 bp, 9 predicted proteins | sample MGYA00380280_ERZ894186 | MGnify/ENA primary metagenome ERZ894186 (study PRJEB32331, sample SAMN06328449) | human gut metagenome | biome: human gut microbiome; feature: stool | host: Homo sapiens | collected 2013-02-13 ... | reverse complement strand
ATATGCTATAATGATATATTGGAACAGGAAAGGAAGTGACTTGCTTTGAACGGTAATTCAACAGTTGACGGCGTTCGTGCCGTGGAGCTTTTCTATAGACCTATAAAAAATACCGACAGCGGCAGGGTCACTTTTTTGCAGTCGCAAACAAGGCTCAATTCTCCTGCTATGGGTACGCTCATGCCTGCGGATTATCTCCCTGTGGCTCAGCTTTCCGACCGATGTGTTAGCATTTTCAAGCTTGCTTTAGTTCAGCTCTTGCAGGCTTTGGGCAAGTTTCACGAAAGGGAAGTTGACGTTGATTGGGCAAGCGTGTTCATGCCTGCAAGATTTTTAAGGCAGACGGAAGCTCCGAGAGTTGTGGCAGATTATTGCGATAAGTTTGGCGTGAAGTATGAGCGTGTCTGCTTTGAGTTGTCGCCTGATGTGCTTGATGAAGCTGACAGCACAGCGGCAGATAACGTGGCTCTTATGAGAAGACAGGGCTTTCATTTTCTGCTCACAGGCTTCGGCACTGAGGGCTTTAAAATGCTTAAGACCGCTGAGTTCAAGGTAGATAATATCATGCTTGACGGCTCAGTGGCTCAGGTTCTTGGTAAGAGCGACAGGTATGATACCTGCGTGAACTCTCTGCTGAATTTCGTTTTTGACCTTAATGCTGAGGTCATAGCTGACGGAATTACTGATGATAAGCAGGTGAAACAGCTCAGCGGTATGCAGTGCCTTTACTATTCGGGAGAAAATGCAGGAAAATATATTGCGGAAAGATACGTTCGCAATAGAAATGAGTAATAAACGGGTGATACGGTTTTGGACGGTAAAAATATAGATAAAAATACAAGAGTAGTCGATACCCTTGCACTTCGCAGGACCGCCAAGGAAGCTAAACGCTATGTGGTATTGATGAGATTGCTTAAAATACTTGCCATTATACTTATCGCTATCGTGGCGGCGGCCTATGCGGTGTCTTATTTTTACGACAAGTATGGTAGCTTTACAGTTAAGATAAGTAAGTATGATATGATAAATCAGGGGCTTACTCTTTCGGAAACTCCTGACTATACCACGAGCAATTCAAGGCTCAATGCGGATATCCTCTATGATATGACAAATATCAGTGGCGAAGATCTCCCTGATAATATCGACAAGATAAACGGCAGCCATAATGGCGAGGGGTATATAGCTTATACTTTCTATCTCATAAATTCCGGTAAAGACACACTTAGCTATGACAGCGAAATGACTATCGAGAACGTCACGAACGGTGTTGATGAAGCTATCAGAGTGGAGCTTTTCGTGAATGGCGAGAAAACCGTTTATGGTAAAACAAAGTCTGACGGCAGCGGTAAGGAAAGCGATTGCGACAAGGAGTTCGCCTCCTCTACTGAGGTCATGAAGGATCGACGTGAAAAGCTTGGTCCTGGTGAGAAAGACAAGTATACAGTGGTCATATGGCTTGAGGGAAATGACCCTGATTGTGTTGACAAAATAATCGGTGGCACAATGAAGCTTGGTATGAATTTCAAGATCGTTGAAACAACTTAAAAAATTAGAAGGGAGGAAGCCTCGGGTTTCCGAGGTTTTGAATTATGAAAAAAGCTTTGAAGATCGTTTTTAATGTTATCGCATGGGTGGTGCTTATCTTTGCACTGCTTATAACAATTCTCGTGTTCTCGTCTGATAAGAATAATGGTACGGCAAGTCTGCTGGGATATGTCCCGCTCACAGTTGAATCTGACTCAATGAAGCCAACTTTCAAAAAAGGCGACCTTATTATCTCAAAGGAAATAGACGATATCAATTCTCTGAAAAAGGGCGACGTTATCACTTTCTGGACTCTTATAGAGGGCAAAAAAGAGAAGAATACCCACCGTATCGCAGAGGTACTCAATGATAACGGCTCTGTAGGCTTTATCACACGAGGCGATGCTAATAACGTAGATGATACATACACTGTTTATGCAGGTGATATAATCGGTCAGTGGAACGGTGCAAAAATAGGCGGTTTCGGCAAGGTAATGGATTTTCTCAGAACAAAAACGGGATTTTTCATTTGCATACTTTTGCCGATAGCACTGTTTTTCCTCTTTGAGCTTTATAAGCTTATCGCAACCATAATCGAGATAAAGCGTCCTGCTATCACAGAGAGCGATGAGGAAGAAATAAAAAGACGTGCAGTTGAGGAATACCTTGCACAGCAGAAGAAAAAGGAAGAGGAAAATGCACAGCAGGAGAAAAATGACAAATAACTGCTGCTTGGGTGATACATTATGAATGGATTTCTGAAATGGTTTTTTGTTTTCATGTCGTCAATGCTTGCAGGCTTTGGGCAGATCTTCAAGGGTCTGTAGAACGGCATAAAACAGATCTTCAATATAAAAAACTACATAAGGATATTCAAGACCTACTCGGCAGACTTTGGTGCGCTGGGCTGGGTACTTTCTGTGCTTGCAATTATCGTTGTTGTGGCTATCTTTGTGCTTATTATTTTTATGATAGTGCTTGCTGTGAGAAAGTACATAAGATTCAGACACTCTATCGTCAGCAACGAGGATCTTATCGAAGAAATATCTGACCTGCAACGTCAGGTGGTCAAAATGACCAAGGAAAAAGATGAGATCATGGCAATGAAGGTGGCTCAGCTTGGCGTATATGATAACACCGCTCTTGCAGAAGGTGAAACAAAGCTTGCAGAGGGCGAGCAGATGCCTGCACAGGGCGAAGTTCAAACCATTGTGGACGGCGTTGTTCAGACAGCAGATTGCCGTTTTTCAAAGCTTATCGAGGTGGACAATTTCTACAAGACATACGAGCCGCCTGCTTACAATAATGACATCACCCTTAGCGGTATCTGCGAAGCATACAGAAACTTTGCCTGCTCAAGAATGCACCTTTATTATGACATAAAAACTATCCGACTTTTCATTGCAGGCATGGCTTCAACAAAGCTCATTATCCTGCAAGGTATCTCTGGTACAGGTAAAACATCATTGCCGTATTCATTCGGTAAGTTCTTGCAGAATGATACCACTATTGCATCTGTTCAGCCGTCATGGCGTGACAGAACTGAGCTTTTCGGCTACTTCAACGAGTTCACGAAGAACTTTAATGAAACAGAAGTCCTCAAAAGAATTTATTCTTCTGAATACAATGACGATGTAAACTTCATACTCCTCGACGAGATGAACATTGCGAGAGTAGAATATTACTTTGCAGAAATGCTCTCCATTCTTGAAATGCCTGATCCTGCCGAGTGGGAGCTTGATCTTGTTCCTAACGTGTGGAGTACCGACCCTGTTCGCCTTGATAAGGGCAAGCTGCGTATTCCGCAGAACATTTGGTATATCGGTACTGTCAACAACGACGATTCCACGTTCACTATCTCAGATAAGGTATACGACCGTGCACAGCCTATCAATCTTGACGCAAAGGGAGTTGCCTTTGACGCACCTGACACGCCGCCTATGAATTTAAGCTTTGAACATCTTGACACACTCTTCAAGGAAGCTTTTCAAATGTATCCTGTTTCACAGGACAGTCTGAAAAAGATCCAGCAGCTTGACTTGTGGGTAATTGAAAAGCTGAGAGTGGCTTTCGGTAACCGTATACTTAAACAGATGAACTTGTTTGTTCCTGTATATGTTGCCTGCGGCGGCGAGGAGCTTGACGGCATCGATTATGTGCTGGCAACTAAGATATTCAGAAAATTTGAGTCGCTTAACTTGGCAATGCTAAGAGAAGAGCTGAAAGAGCTTTGCACCTATATGCAGAAGCTTTTTGGCAGAAACACTATGAAAGAGTCTATAGCATATCTTGAAAGATTGCAAAAACTGTACTAAAATTTGTACTCATAAGCTTTGAGAGGAGGGACGGGCATGAGCGAATACAACGAACAGCGTGCAGCTTTTGACAAAGCTGTAAAGACGTTTGACGGCAATAACAGCTTTGCGGCAGCCCGTGCCTTGCTTCTTTCGGGCGAAAAAACTGTATCTTTTAATCGTAAGATAATCGAGAAGAATATAGATTCGTCCTGGCTCACAGAGATAGAAAAAGCTTTGCCACATATTGATACGGTAATAAGAAATCCAAGAAACACCATTAAAGAAGTGGAAGAGATCGTGCCTATCGCTATGTCAAGGAAGATAACGGTAGAGTCCATAAAACATCTGGGACAGCACACCGATCTTATTCAGGATATCGACAAAAAGACTGGAAAGATAACTCCGTCAAAGATACTCAACATTCATAAAGAGGAAACTCTCGATACATATGAAAATAGATTTGTAAATACCCTTATCGACAGGCTATACATTTTTATAAATATAAGATACAATAAGCTTGTCCAGACCGCAGAGGCGCAGGAGGCTTATTCTTTTAATTACGATACCGTGGCTGACAGCGGCGACGGCAGAAAGGTCAACATTAGTTTTAAGATAGAAACTGTTGACAGTCTTGTCAGCGGCAGCAAGGATACTGACGTTTGGGCAAGGCTTGAAAGGGTCAAAAAGGCTATCGAGGGCTATAAAGGCTCAGTGCTTTGTACCACTCTCGGCAACGCTTTTATCAGACCGCCTGTTATGAGAACAAACGCTATCACTAAAAATGTGGACCTTATGGCGTGTCTTACCCTTTGGCAGTTTATCGAAAGCTACGATAAGGCAGGCTACGAGGTCAACGTTTCCGATACTGCACAAAGACCTGATGATTCTTATATCGAGGATATATATGGTCTGACCGCGATGAACTATATGCTTTTCCGCTCCTATACCCATGGGGCAGACAAGTCGGAGGAGCTTAAAACCATAAAGAGCAAGACCCTCGCACCAAAGGTTGTCAGGCGTTTTGATAAGCAGACGTCTGATAAATATGATGTCATAGTTGGCGAGGGTGAACAAAGTAGTGCAAGTAAGACAGATATGGGTATGACTGCCGAAGAGGCAGGAAACCTTACGGCAGAGCTTGACCGTATAGTTGAGATAGAAAAGCAGTTTCTCAAAGACGAGGAAGACCGTAAGAGGGCTGAGGAGCTTGCGGCTGCAGAAGCTGAAAGAAAGCGTGCCGAGCAGGAGAAACTTGAGCGTCAGCGGCGTGAGGAAGAAGAGCGCATAAGGCTGGAGCATGAGGAAGCTGAACGCAGAAGATTGGAGCTTATCCAAAAACAGCAGGCGGAGCAGGCTGCAAGAGAAAAGGCGGAGCGTGAGGAACGTGAACGCCGTGAAAAAGAGGAAGAGATCAAGCATATCGCAAGACGCAAAAGGCAAATGGAAGAGCGTCAACGCCGTGAAGAGGAGCAGCGTGTCCGTGAGGAAAGAGCTAGGATCCGAGAGGAGAAAAAGCTCGTCCGCAGCAGCCTTGGATCTGCTATGGATCAGCAGATCAGCACGAATGAAGAAGCCGTGTCTTCAAGCTTTGTGTCAGAGTATGAGTCCCCTGAGATCGCTGCAAAAAAGGCGAAAGAAGCACAACAGCAGCGTGAGCAGGAACGTCGTGAGCGTGAACGTGCTGAGCGTCTTAAAGCTGAACGTGAAAGCTTTGAAAATAAAAATATCAATGAGATATTTAAAGAATATTCCAAAAATCCATATTACATGGCAAAACGTGGCATAACATATGTTCTTGCTCACGCATTTGGGATCATACCTGTTGTGACGGATAATCCGGACTATATCAGAATGCTCAAAGTCAAGAAGGAAAAAGAACTGGCTGAGGCAGAGAGAAAACGTGCAGAGCGTGAAATCGAGATTATCTATGAAAAATATGCTCCGTATCTGAAATATGATGTAAAGAGGCGTATCAAAAACAGACAGTTTAAAAAGAGAAAACGTCTTGAGCGAAAGAACAGACCGCCAAGACCATATATTCCGCCACAGCGCACCGCTGAGGAGCAGAAAGCTATCGACACTGAAATGAAACGGCTCTATAAGGAGTATCATGTTTCAGCAGTTGGCAGAATGGCAAGGCATTTGAAAGAGAAATATAGGAAACAATAACACGGAGGGAGAGTCGTTATCATCGGCAAGGCGTTGAGGATAGTAAAAATAGCTTTGACAATACTTGGCTCTGCTGTGTTTGCGGCACTGCTGAGTGTGACGGTGTACATAATGGTCTGCGGCTGTATCGGCAAAACAGCAAGCATTTTTGGTTACAGCGTACTGAAGGTCGTGAGTGGAAGTATGGAGCCGTCTATACATGAGGGTGACTATATTTACATCAAAAGGACGGATACTGACAGCTTAAAGGCAGGGGATATCATTTCGTTCTACTCTCAAGATGATAGTATTAAAGGCGAGATAAATACTCACAGGATATCTGAGGTTTTGAGCGACGGCACTTTTGTTACTAAAGGCGATGCTAACAAAATAGAGGACAGCGTGACGGTGCAAAAAGTCAGCATTATTGGAAAATACTATGGAAAGCTCAGATTTTTCAAGTGGCTTGGGTCGTTTGCATCAACAGAGAAGCTCCTCATACTGTTTGTGATAATCCCAACAGTTTGCATGGCGGTGTATGAGGTAAAAACTATCGCTGAGATAAAAATATATTCAAACCGTGAGGAAGCTTTGAAAGCGGCTGAGGAAGAAAAGGAAAAGCTTATGCGTGAGGCTGTTGAAAAGGAAGTTCAGCGGCTGAAAATGCAGGATAACGAGAAAAAGGAGGCGAACAGCTTTGAATCAGGAAAAGATAATAAAGGCTAAAATGATAACGGCTATCGTTATTTGTATTGCGGCACTTGCAGGGCTGTTCGTTTTTATCGGGCTTTATATGGATAAGTCCGAGGAAGTCAGAAAGACTTATATTGCTAAGTATATGGAAAATCTGTCTGCCGCCTCAGAGGAGATAGACACTTATCTTGAAAGCGGCAAGGATCTTCCAACGAGATATAACATGATACTTTCGGATATGGGTGCGGCAAGGTCGCTGGTGTTTCTTATTGACGATTACACTGATGAGCAGAAGGCTATAAATGAGCTTCATTACTGCTTGGTTAAATATCCAGAGCAGATGCAGGGCAAGCTTGAGGACGTAAAAAAAGCACTTGACCATATCACCGAAAATCTTGACAAAGGCTATAGGGAAGTCAACGAGATAGTTGATTCGGTTGATAAAATGGGAAATTAATGCAAGGAGGACAATAACGTGAGCAGTAAAGGGCAGCTTAAAAGAGAAATAAAGAAATGCAGACTTACTATTGAGGAAATAGAGCGTAAGAGATCACGTTCACAATCAGCACTCGTTCAGGCAATTCTTTTGCAGGAAGAGCCTAACGAAATGGACGTTGAGTGGTTCAACAAATACACAGGCGAGATAACCGCTTGCAGAAACCACATGATAGAATTGCAGAAAGAGCTTGACTCAATGAAATAATGGAGGTCGCCAAAGTGGCTGAGCATAAAGTGATAGAGAAAGCAGACAGCGAGGAAGAAAAGAAGAAACGCAAACTGCTTATTATAAAAATAATACCAGTTGCAGTGCTGGCATTTATACTTATTGCGGTCAGCTTGGCTTGGTTTACCATTGATAAAGCCCTTGATCTTGATTCATTTGGAATGAAAAGTGTAGATTCGCCATTTGAACTGAAAACAGTAGGCAGTGCCAATGCGCTTAAAGCTGAGATACTTGACAGCAATGACTACTCTAAGGTGTCTGATGGGAGCAACATCACTTCTGACGAGAACAAAAAGATCTACTGGCTTCTTGATGAAGAAAGCGGTATGACGAATGGTATTAATCCTGGTAGTCATGGAAAGCTTACTTTTTATGTTGTCCCGAAGCAGTCGGGGGAGCTGGAGATCAAGTTCAAGTTGGGGATAACGGGGTATGTTGAGAAAAAAAGCGGCGATAGCATTTCATACGAAAAGGTAACTGATGAAAATGTTACAAGCTTTTTGAATGGACACATCATGTTTTTTGAGAAATATGATGAAAACAATCACACATATTCCGATTTTCTTAGCGATGAAACATTCACGAGAACGTTTAAAGATTGTAAAGCAGACGTTCCGCAGGAAGTGAACGTATATTGGGTATGGCCGAACACGCTTGGTCAGATACTAATGAAAAGCACAGATGAAAATCTGACAGAGAAAAATGTGCTGTTTGATGATAACAGTGAAGAACGTTTGAATTTTGCTGAATATATAAAGGGTAATTTAAGCTTGTTCTTGTCAGGTGATGCCGATAAAGAACAAAATAAAAAGGTTATTGAGAATATACTTAATGGTGATAAATACAGCACAGCACAGTTATCATCACTAAGCTCCATGTATAATGACGCTGACGAAAAGATAGGTACAAAGGTGCAATATATCCTTGTTGAACTAAACGTATAGATAAGAATATTAACTTTGCACGGAGGCAGTTGAAAGTGAAAGCTAATAGAAATCAGAAAATTAATAGAATATGCCGCAAGCTTTACAGCAAGTATCGCAAGAATGTTATTTCTTTAGTTACAGCTGTCGTATTGCTTGTCACGAGTATGCCGCTTGCAGACATTTCAGGTTTTGTGTCTAAAATGGTATCAACTGTCACCAATGCTATTACGGCTATGGCGGCAGATACATATACTGACATAACTAACGATATCAAAAGTGGCGTTTTTACGATACAGAATGCAGACGATTTTAAAAAGCTTCTTAATGCAGATCCTGCTGTTTATCAGAATATCACTGTATTGTTTTCAAACAACCAATCTCAGTTTAAGGCTTCTGATTTTACAGGAATAGAAAAAGGACTTGGCAATGAAGAATATCCTTTCATGGGAACAGTCAAAGCAAATGAGGGTTCAGCTATTAATCTTCCTATTAATTTTGCTCTGTTTGAATATCTTAGTGACAGTGCAAATTTAGATACTATTATTTTTGCTAGACCGGAAGAAAAAAATTCAGCTTTGCTTGCTGAGAATGTTATACACGGTGATGTGGCTTCAGCTAATAAGTGGAAAATAAAAGCTGATCCTGTAGATGATTCAGGTGCTACAAATTATAAATCCTTCACGTCTGTTATAGGCAATATGAAAAATGGAGCAACGGTCGATCTGGATATCACTCTAAGTAATGATGTCAAGGTGGAAGTATCAGGCGGGGATAATGCAGGTCTTGCTTGCGGCACTATGGGCGAAAACACAAGTCTTGCTGTAAGCTTGTCAAGTAATTTGCTTGACATTTCCGGTAAATCGAACGCAGGTGTATTTGTCGGGAAAATGAGTACTGATGCGACACTGAATATTGACAAGTGCAACACCTTGACAGGCGTAAATATATCCGCAAACAATGCAGGCGGACTTGTGGGCAGTGCAGAGAATGCAGAAATAAATGTCGGTGAAGATGTCACCCTTACCATGACCGGAAGCGTTACAGGCTCTGTAACTGCGGGCGGTCTTTTCGGCTCTTATACATACAGTAAAGCCAACGAAAAGACATTTGACATTTCAAAATTCAGTGGCATGAAAATGGCACTTGCTTGTTCATCAGGAGATACCGCTGACAGTGCGGCTGTTGGTTCTGTTTTCGGAGTGCTGATAAACAGCGCAGATAGTGCAAAAATTAGTATCACGGGCACCGCTAATGATACTATTACTTCAAACTTCAATGGCACTGTCAGGGCAGGCTTTTATGGTGGTATTGTCGGAAGATATTCTGCTAATGCTCTTAGCTCTGAACTAGCACTAAGTGATATCACTGTAAATGTGACTGGCTCATGCAATGCCCTTGATTTTGGCGGCCTTATTGGTAAGATAGGTGATAACAGCAAGGCTTATGTAAGCGTCAAGAATACCACTATACGTATTAATAATCCCACATCATCACAAAATAATTATGGCGGACTTGTGGGCTATGCAGATCAGGCTTTTATAGATGTTGGCGGCAAAGTCACAGTTACTGCAAATAATGTTTCTGCAAACCAGAGCGTAGGTGGTATTGTTGGCAAATTTAATAAAAATGGCGTTGTAAGGCTTGGCGGTGAAACAAACCTTTCAGGCTTTTATCCTAAAGACCCTAACAAAAACAGATGTCAGATAGTAGGAAATAGAGGCAATGCTTTGATCTATAGCTTAAGCGGCTGGTCATTTACAAGGACATCTTCAAAAGTCATAGACGATATGGATTGGGGCGGAGTGCTTCGCCTTAACGATTCCGATCTGCTTGAGAGTGCTGGCGGTGTTCTGTCTTTTGATGGATCAGGACATACTGTTACAATAAATGGATTTTCTAATAATAATATTACCATAAGCAATAGGGCAGATTTTGCCCGTGCAGCTTTGATAATGCAGCATGATAGCAATGATTTTGTTAAGTACAGCGGTGCTATCAGGGCAGATATGCTTGCGGCAAATATCAGCCTTAGTGCAGATGTTGATATAAGCGACACAGGTCTAACCGGCTTTATGCGTGATAATGATGAGGGTACATTCACAGGCACTCTGAACGGCAATAGTCATAAACTTACCATGACAGTGGGAACAGATAATGATAAGATAGTTTTCCATACTCACAACGGACTTTTTGCAAAGACAAGCGGTGCAAAAATAAGCAATATAACGCTTGTTTCAAACTTTAATATTGTCGGTGATAATGTTTCTGGCGGTGATGCTTGTTATATTGGTTCTGTGTCTGCATACAACAGCGGAGCTTTGACTATTGACAGCGTGACCGCCAATGTGACCGCATCTCCAAGTGGTGCGTATACTAATTTTGTCGGAGGTCTGGTTGGATATGTTGCTGACGCCACAAGTGAAGTTTCGTTCACTAATTCTGCTGTAACAGCAAATCTTACATATGATAATAGCACAACAAAGGTAGATTGTACTTGTCTTGGCGGAGTTATCGGAATGGTAGGCGCTGTTACATCAACGTCTGCACCCGTTATTAAGTTTGATAATGTCACTGTTGGCGGAAAGATAACTGACAAACACACAGGAAGTAACTCTAGAGTTGGCGGACTTATTGCAGAGGTCGGTGCTAAGGATAATTCAGCTTCTGTTGTACCTAATAAGATATCTATCACCAATGTTAATATTAATGCTTTAACAATAAATTCTAGTGGTAAATCAAATAGCGGTGGATTTTTAGGGCATAACTGGTATAGAGTAGAAATTGATCTGAATAGTTTGAATGTAAACGATTCAAGATTAACAGTGAACAATGGCACAGAACTGGGCGGCCTTGTACTTTCCACAACAGGTTATTGGAGCATAAAAGAGGTTAGCTTTGACGGTGTGACAGTAACAGCAAACAACTGTAAAAATTTTGGCATGCTCGCCTCGACATTATTGGGAAGAAATTATGATCCATATACATTTAATTATTTTGATGGATCAGGTTCATATTACAGTAAATGTGCCTTTAATGCAACTTATTTTGAACTCACTGATCCTAATGGATATGAGATTTCACAAGATACTAAGATAAATATAAGTAAAAAATATTTG
>ERZ894186.793-NODE-793-length-11436-cov-9.962130_pt1 | contig 11436 bp, 7 predicted proteins | sample MGYA00380280_ERZ894186 | MGnify/ENA primary metagenome ERZ894186 (study PRJEB32331, sample SAMN06328449) | human gut metagenome | biome: human gut microbiome; feature: stool | host: Homo sapiens | collected 2013-02-13 ... | reverse complement strand
ATCAGTGAGCCGTACATGCACTGCAGGTCATCGAGCCGCGGCGCGGCCAGAAACTCTTCGTTTGCGCCGATAAAGGTTCCACGCTGGCGGTTATAAAGAAAGAGATCCATGCTCAGGATCGCCTCTTCCTGCACGCCTATCTCGCGGGCAATCAGCGGGCACAAAGATTCTTTTGCGGATTCATCCCCAAATACCGGACACAGGTCTGTCTGCACATTGTACTTCATACCCTCATTCGCTTCGCGGTTCATATGGATTGCCACGCTTGGGATCATCAGAAGATCCCGGTCAATCTGAACGAGGCGTGTCTCAATAGAATTCTCTGTCTGCACCAGGACTCTTCCAGCCAATGACAGCGGACGGTCAAACCACGGCGCACGAAGTGCGCCGCCGTACTGCTCTACATTCAATTTTGTATACCCTGCCGTGCCGGAGAGCTGCGGACCTTCTTTTACTTTAAATGATGGCGAATCCGTATGGCTGCAGAAGAGACGAAATGCGGTCTCCTGTTCCCCTGGGATACAGAACGCAATCAGCGAAGAGCCGTTGCGCGTCACATAATATTTTCCGTTTGGTTCCAGATCCCACGCGCTGCTCTCTGCAAGGCGGACAAAGCCTTCTTTTTCCAACATCTCAGAGGCAGTTCTTACTGCATGAAAGCTGGTCGGACTCTGTTTTACAAAATCAAGGAGTCCCTTGGAAGTTTCCTTAAATGGAAATTTTATTTTTTCTTCTGTACACACGTTCTTTATAAATCTAATTTTCTTTTGCGATAATTAGATTTCTCCTTTCCTCCGAATTTGGGCAGATTGTTCTGACTATTGATTTATCATTGCAAATATCTGTTTTGACTTTCTGGTAAAACAGGGAATCCGTCTTCGTATTATTTACTTACAACTGTCCCGTTCACATCAATGACCGGAATCTCTGCTTCCTGCGCATACGCATATACGGTATCCAACAGTTCTTCGATCATGGAATCCGGAATGCAGAGAATTGCATCTGCCTCTCCGACCAGATCAGAAGCCGCAAAATCGATATCCTGTCTTTCTTCGACGCATACAGTCTGAAGCTCATAGCCAAGCGACGAGGCAAGTGTCTCATATTCTGCAAGTTCTGTCTTTGCCGTTTTGTTATCCTTCGCATAGAGAATTCCGACGCAGACAGCTTCCGGCGCTGCCTCTTTTAATGCATCAAACTGCGCCTGCGGGGTGGCCTGTACCGCCTGTCTTGTTTCTGCATCAGCCCTTGCTTCCGTAATAACTTCCGTTTCGTTTTCGGATTCCGCTTCTGTAGTCGTTTCGCTTTCGGATATTATTTCTGTCTGTGTTTCCTCTTCACTTGCAAATTCAGTCACGATTTCTGTCACTGCCTCGGTTGCAGCTTCCGTCTCACTTTCCGTAACTGCCATGGTTTCCGGCTCCTCACCATCCGTTTCCGTTACAGCTTCTGTCTCATTCGTGGTCTGCGCTTCGGTCTCTCCCGCAAGCGCTGCCGCTTCTGCAGTAAGCAGATCATTTCCACTATCCTCAGCCTTTTCCAGATACTCAGAGCGAACGTATCCATCCACAACTTCTGCTTTCTCCTGTTCAAGGTAGCGAACCTTTGACCAGCCGTTTGACAGCTGCGCCTCTACAAGTACCGGATCTTTCTCCAGATAAGCGCCTAGTTTCTCTGAATCAGGGTCCGATTCTTTGCGTACATTTACTTTTTCTTTTGCAATGTACCGTTTTTGGGCATCTGCCAGATACTCGGTCTTCACATAGCCATCTTCCAGGCCGTCAGCTGCCGCAAAACGGATTTCACTCCATTCGCCGTTTTCCGATACCTGAAGCACCGCTTCTCCCGGATACAGTACGGCGATCCTGCCAGAATCCACGCTTGCTTCCCTGCGAACAATAATGACATCATTTACCGTTCGGAGCGGATTCTTATTTGTTTCTTCTTCGGATATCATCGCTTCTGATTCCTGAGATTCGGTCTCTGTCTCCGCCTCTGCTTTTCCGAGCGTTTCTGTCGTCTCTTCGGTTTCCGGCAACTGCCCTGTTTCGGTTTCCGCTGCAGGCTCCCCGGCCTTCGTCTCTGCTTCCGTTTTTTCGGTTTCTGCTGCAGGCTTTGTATTCTCTGTCGGTTTTGTTTCTGATTTTATTTCCGCTTCCGTTTCCTGCGCAGCTTCTGTCTTCTTCGCATCAGTCAGGATTTCTGTCTGCTGCATCAGGCCACTGTTTCCAGATGTATTTCCCGTTTCCAGACTTGCCTGAAGAAAGCCGTTCCCTTCCTTTTCCGTCTCCTGCCGTTTCTTTGGCTCTGTCTCTCTTTGTTTTGACGGAGTTTTCCGCTCAGTTTCTTTCTGTTTCTCGGACTGTTTTTCAGTTTCTTTATCCGGCGTTTTTTTCTCAGACTGCTTTTCGGTCTCTTTACCGGCTTCTTTCTTCTCGGTCTTTTTCTCTGTCTCCTGCTTTTCTGTCTGTTTCTCAGTATTTGTCTGTGGCGTTTCGGTCTGCACACCGGTTTTTGTCTCCGGCTCAGCCAGGACATCCTCTTCTGAGATGCCGGCTTTCGTCTCTGCTTCCGTTTCAACCGAAACAGCAAGGTCCAGTTCCGGCGCAAGCTCTGATGCTGCCTCAGATTCGCTTTCTGATTCACTCGCTGTCTCAGACTCGGTCTCTGTTTCCGTTTCAGATTCCGTCTCCGTTTCTGTTTCGCCTACTACCTCAACTCCTGCGATTTCGACAGAAGTCGGCTCTGTCTCTTTTTCTTTGGAACCGCAGCCGGATACCATCAGCATAACCGCCGATATTCCAATGACGGATCTTAAAAATCTGTTTTTCATCGTTCTATCATCCTCTCTTTTTTGTCCGAATGTTGTCCCCAATTTTTAAACCGAATCAAACAAGCCTCGTTTTGGACTGCGAAACGAGGCTTTTGCCTATCCGATTTTAGCCTTTCCCCAAACCTACAGCTTTCTGATCAATGCTATAAAAAAGAAGGCGCCCCAGTTTCCTGAGGCGCAAGATTTCTGACTATCTTACGACCGTCAGCTTCTTTGTATCGGTCCAAGCCTTAACCTTATTCCGATATTTTATGTTGACTATTATTTTACATCCTTAATACTGAAGCTCATTCTGCCCTGCTTGTCTTTACCAAGGCAAACAACTTTTACATGATCACCCAGTGTCAGAACATCCTCCACACGGTTGATGCGCTCTTTTGCAATCTTGGAAATGTGTACCATTCCCTCTTTGCCCGGTGCAAACTCGATGAATGCACCGAACTCCTTGATGCTGACTACATCACCTTCAAGGATCTGACCAGCTTCAAAATCGGTTACGATCATAGTGATCATCTTTGCAGCCTTGTCCATCATCTCCTGATCGGTGCCGCAGATGGAAACATTTCCGTCATCTGTGATATCAATCTTCACACCGGTGCGCTCAATGATCGTGTTGATTGTCTTTCCGCGCTGTCCAACTACATCACCAATCTTCTGCGGGTCGATCTGCATGGAAATAATCTTCGGTGCATATTTGCTTACAGTCTCACGCGGCTTGCTGATGCACGGAAGCATGATCTCATTCAGGATATACTCACGTGCTTCACGGGTTCTTGTGATTGCTTCCTCGACAATAGCTCTCGTCAGGCCATGGATCTTGATATCCATCTGAATTGCCGTGATTCCCTCAAATGTACCGGCTACCTTGAAGTCCATATCTCCAAAGAAATCCTCAAGTCCCTGAATGTCCGTCAGAACGATGTAATCGTCGTCGGTCTCACCTGTAACCAGACCGCAGGAGATACCTGCAACCGGCTTTTTGATCGGTACGCCTGCAGCCATAAGGGACATCGTAGATGCACAGATACTTGCCTGAGAAGTAGAACCGTTTGACTCAAAAGTCTCAGATACGGTACGGATCGCATAAGGGAATTCTTCCTCCGACGGAAGTACCGGAATCAGCGCACGCTCTGCAAGTGCTCCGTGTCCGATCTCACGGCGTCCCGGTCCGCGGCTGACTTTTGTTTCTCCTACAGAGTAGGACGGGAAATTGTAATGATGCATATAGCGCTTGCACTGAATGTTCTCATCCAGTCCGTCGATCTTCTGAACCTCAGAAAGCGGAGCAAGTGTTGTAACGGTACAGATCTGTGTCTGACCTCTTGTAAACATAGCAGAACCATGTACTCTCGGAATGATATCCACTTCTGCAGCCAGCGGACGGATCTGTGTGATTGCACGTCCGTCCGGGCGCTTGTGATCTTTCAGGATCATCTTGCGGACGGTCTTCTTCTGGTACTGGTATACTGCCTCCGGAAGGATTGCAAGCCAGTCTTCCTGATCTGCAAATGCTTCCTCGAGCTTTGCCGTGATCTGGCGGATGTTCTCCTCACGAACCTGCTTTACATCGGTAAATACAGCTTCTTCCATCTCCTCCGGCGTGACGATCTCTTTCATCTTTGCAAAAAGCTCTTCCGGAACTGCGCAGCTCTCATACGTATGCTTCGGCTTTCCTACCTCAGCAACGATCTGATCAATAAATTTGATGATCTCAAGGTTTACCGCATGACACTTATAGATCGCATCAATCATCACTTCTTCTTTTACTTCATTTGCGCCTGCCTCGATCATGATGACTTTTTCTCTTGTCGAAGCAACCGTCAGGCGAAGATCCCCCTTATCCCACTGAAGCTGAGACGGGTTGACGATCAGCTCGCCGTCTACCATACCCATCTGTGTCATTGCACACGGACCGTCAAACGGGATATCAGAAATGCAGGTAGAAATTGCGGCACCAAGCATCGCGGTCAGCTCCGGACGGCACTGCGGATCAACGGACATTACCATGTTGTTTAAGGTAACGTCGTTGCGGTAATCCTTCGGGAACAGCGGGCGCATCGGACGGTCGATGACACGGGAGGTAAGTACAGCATTCTCAGATGCCTTACCCTCACGTTTGTTGAATCCGCCCGGAATCTTTCCTACCGAATAAAACTTTTCCTCATACTCAACGCTGAGCGGGAAGAAATCAATGCCATCACGCGGCTTCTCAGAAGCTGTCGCGGTAGAAAGAACGGTAGTATCACCATAGTGCATGAATGCACATCCATTTGCCTGCGCACCGACGCGTCCCACATCAACAGTGAGGGTTCTTCCGGCAAGCTCCATTGAAAAACTCTTGTACATATCTTTTCTCCTTCTTAGCAAAGCAACGGCATCTGCAAGAGTCCGAAACTACTGAAAAAGAAATTTGTAACTGTTCAGAGCCAAGCAAAATTTCATAAAACAGGCGGAAAATGCTTGCATTTTTAAGCCTGTTTTTGAAATTTTATTTGGCGGATACGCCACACCGACGAAATGCGTAGCATTTTGGAGGTTGACTCTGAACAGTTACAGAAATTTATATAAATAAGAAGAAATTTCCTTTTCAGTGGTCTCGGGGAACTGCCTGCAGATTTGTTTTTGCATTTTTGTCTGTTTAAAATTTTCTGCCTTCACGTAGAACAAGGGCGGAAATAGTCCCGCCCTTTTGAGTTCTTATTTTCTGATGCCAAGTTTTGCAATCAGTGCACGGTATCCTTCCAGATCCGTCTTCTTCAGGTATGCAAGAAGTCCACGTCTCTGACCTACCATCTTCAGAAGTCCTCTTCTGGAGTGATGATCCTTCGGGTTGCTTTTCAGATGATCTGTCAGCTCCTGAATTCTTGCTGTCAGAACTGCGATCTGAACTTCCGGTGAACCTGTATCACCCGGTTTTCTTGCATACTCATTGATGATTGCTGTTTTCTTTTCCTTTGAAATCATGATGTTCTCCTCCTAAATAGAATCGCCTGATACTAAGAGAGCGGTCGGAGTATCCAAGCTTCTGAGTATCGGCTGAATTTCATACCGCTAAACTATATCATAGAAACGCAGAGGCGTCAACCAGAAAAATTGAAATATTGTTTCCCGAGCTGAATGTCTTTTTGCATCTGATGTTTCAGTGATTCCACTGAATCGAATTTCTGTTCCGGGCGCTCATAGTGGCGCAGGCAGACCGTTGCCTCTTTTCCATAAACATCCTGATGAAAATCATACAGATACGTTTCCACACCAAGAAAAGAACCGTCCACGGTCGGTTTGTAGCCGATATTGGTTACACCGCAGTATTGATTTCCACCAGAAAATACATCGCTGTAATATACGCCACACGGAGGCAGGAGTTTTCCCGGTTCCGGAATCAGATTGACCGTCGGCATTCCAAGTCTGCGGCCAAGCTTTTTCCCATGCTGGACGATCCCGCTGACCGGATATTCATAACCGAGCAGTTCACTCACCAGTTCCATATTTCCAAGTGCCAGTAATTCCCTTATATACGTACTGCTGATCTCCCGGCCATTAAAACATTCTTTTTCCATGACGATCACTTTCATGTCATACGCCTCTTCCAGCGTTTTCAGAAAATCGGCGTCACCTTTTCGGTTGTGTCCAAAATGGAAATCGGTACCGACCACCACATACTTCGCATGCAGCCGTTCCTTCAACACTTCTTTCACAAATGTTTCCGGCTCCATCCCGAGAATTTCCGGGATAAAAGGGCAGCGGATCAGATAATCGATATTGTACCTTTCCAGCCGTTCCTTTTTTTCTTCCGGCGAAAGCAGATACGGCCGTTCATCGGAAGCTAGCGCAAAAACGGCGGTCTGAACTTCTTCTTTTGATCCGAGTCTTAAAATCTCTTCGATCAGCTTCTGATGACCTCTGTGCAGTCCGTCGAACTTGCCTAAGGTCACCGCTGTTGGTCCGTCAGAATAAAAGTCCGTTGTATTGCAAAAATATCTCATACGTATCTCCAATGTAATGTACTCTTATCTTGTCACAGAAACATCTTGACCGGCCAGAGACAGTGTTTCTCTCTGCGCCATTCATAAACTGCCAGAAAGGTCCGGGAGGCATCATAGACTCGAAAACGCATCCCATCTTCGGTCTCGTTTTCGAATTCCGTTCTTTTTTCCCAGGCGTCGCTGCCTCCAGTCCCTTCTTTTAAAGAAGTTTCCCGCAGAACTGTCTTCACAGCCAATTCAGGGCGGATCGGATTTCCATTTCGGACCGCCTTTTCTCCTGTTTCATTCAGCAAAAGAGCCTGATATTTCATAAAGACAGAATCCGTCGGACGGATAACCTCCTCCAGTCTTCCCTCATCCCGTTTCTTCTCGATCTCGGAAAGACGCACACTATCCTCCAGAATAAATGGCCCGACCTTTGTGCGCAGCAGCTTTTCCATACAGCCGCCGCAGCCAAGTAAGGCTCCGATGTCATGACAGAGCGTCCGGATATACGTTCCCTTTGAGCAGGTTACGGTCATTGTGACACGCGGAAAATGGATCTCATCAATCCGGATCTCTTTTATCGTCACCGGTCTTGCTTTCCGCTCTACCTCGATTCCCTGCCTTGCCAGCTCATACAGCCTTTTTCCGTTTACTTTCAAAGCCGAATACATCGGCGGAACCTGAAGAATATCTCCTGTAAATCTTGCCGCAGCCTCACAGACTGCCTCTTCGCTGCAGACAACCGGATGCGTTTCCAGCACTTCTCCTGTCGTATCCTGCGTATCTGTCACGGTACCAAGCAGCAGAACAGCCTGATATGTCTTTTCTTTATCGGTCAGCAGCTCACATACTTTTGTTGCTTTCCCCAGACAAACCGGGAGGACACCTTCCGCTTCCGGATCCAGTGTCCCCGTATGTCCGATCTTTTTCATTTTTAAAATACCGCGCAGCTTTGCCACCACGTCATGGGAAGTAAAGCCACGCTCTTTATAAACATTGATAATTCCGTCAGTCACCGTTTTTCTCCTGACAAATCTGCTCTTCCATATGGTATGTAATATTGTTTACCACATCGTATACACTTCCCTGCATCGTACATCCGGCCGCACGTACATGGCCGCCACCGCCAAAGTAGCTTGCGATCTTTGCCACATCGACCGTTTCACGTGAACGCAGGCTTACCTTGAATTCCTGCGGCGCCGTCTCATAAAGGAAAATAGCGGCTTCGACACCTGCTGTTCCCATCAGCACCTGCACAATGCCATCCAGATCAGACGGCTTCACACCATAGAATTCCATTTCTCTTTGACGCACTGCACTGAAAATGATCTTTCCATCCAGCAGAAGCACACTTTCCAGAAGCGCACGGCCCAGGATCTGGTTCTGATAATACGTCTTGTCATAATACGTATCGCTGATAATCTTGCTGCAGCGCACGCCAAACCGCATCAGTTTTGCTGCGGCCTCCATCGTTTCCGGAGAAGTGCAGGAGTGGCGGAAGACTCCGGTATCATGTACAATTCCCATATACAGCGCCTCTGCGCTCTCAAATGTAATCTTGTGTTCATCGAGGAGATTGAAAACGATCTCCGATGTTGAACTGGCATCCGGATAGATGCAGTTCAAATCCGCAAAACCCGCATTGCTGATGTGGTGATCGATACAGATGGTCCGTTTTGCGGTGTTCAAATACTTCACGCCGTCTCCAAGCCGTTTTTCATCCGCACAGTCCAGGCTGAAGAAAAGATCATAGACCTTTTCTTCAGAGTAATCATGGCAGATTTCGTCTGTCCCGGCAATCATATGATAAGACTCCGGAATTTTTTCCAGATATACCGTTACCTGAATCTCCGGATAATTCTGTCTCAGATACCAGTAAAGCCCCACACAGGAACCAACCGCATCTCCATCCGGACGAATGTGGCCTGCAATTCCGACGTTTTTCACATTTTTGAGTTCTTTATCAAGATTCACTGTCCGCTCTATCTTCATCTTCATTCCTCTGTTCTGTCTTTACAACGTCATCAATCAGTTTCGTCATCGTTACGCCATATTCAATGGACTGATCCAGAATAAAACGGATCTCCGGCGTGTTTCTCAGATTTACGGTATGTGCGAGCTGGCGGCGGATAAATCCTTCCGCACTCTTTAAACCGGCAAGCGTATCCGCTGCGGCTTTTTCGCTTCCAAGTACAGAGATGTATGCCTTGCATGTTTTTAAATCAGGCGCAACCTCTACGGATACCACAGAAGTCAGCGGCGCGATCCGCGGATCTTTGATCCCGTTCTGGATGATCCTGGAGAGCTCTTTCTGAACCTCTCCATTGATCCGCGTATTTTTAATGCTGTTTTTTCTCATTCAGATCTCACCTCAAAACCTTCTATCTCGGAACTTCCACCATGATATATGCTTCTACGGTATCACCTTCCGCGATATCATTAAATTTCTCAAATACAAGACCGCACTCATAACCGGCCTTAACTTCCTTCACGTCATCCTTGAAACGCTTCAGCGATGCAAGTGCTCCCTCATAGATCATCTTGCCCTCTCTTGTGATCCTTGCCTTGCATCCTCTCTGGAATACACCGTCGAGCACGTAGGAGCCTGCGATCGTACCAACACCGGAAGCCTTGAATGTCTGGCGTACCTCTGCGTGGCCGATGACCTTTTCCTCGTAAACCGGATCAAGCATACCCTTCATCGCTGCCTCTACATCTGCGATTGCATCGTAGATGACACGATACAGACGTACATCTACATTTTCACGCTCAGCCGTTGCCTTTGCCGTCGCATCCGGGCGTACATTAAATCCAATGATGATCGCATTGGAGGTCGAAGCCAGAATTACATCGGACTCGTTGATTGCACCAACGCCACCATGTATGATCTTGACAATCACTTCTTCGTTGGAAAGCTTCAGAAGGCTCTGCTTTACTGCCTCCACGGAACCCTGTACATCTGCCTTTACAATGACATTAAGCTCTTTCAGATTGCCTGCCTGGATCTGGGAGAACAGGTCATCCAGTGACATTCTGGACTTCGTTTCCTCAAGCAGACGCTCTCTTCCCTCACGGATAAAGGTCTCGGCAAAGTTTCTCGCCTCTTTTTCATTCTCCATCGCCATAAAGATCTCACCCGCATTCGGTACATCAGAAAGTCCAAGGATCTCGACCGGCGTGGACGGACCCGCTTCTTTTACTCTGCGTCCTTTATCATCCATCATTGCACGCACCTTGCCGTGGCAGGCACCTGCTGCGATCGGATCGCCGACATGAAGAGTACCCTTCTGTACCAGAATCGTTGCGACCGGACCCTTTCCTTTGTCCAGCTCAGCCTCGATCACAAGACCTCTTGCACGACGGTTCGGATTTGCTTTCAGTTCTGCTACTTCTGCGGTCAGAAGGATCATCTCAAGCAGGTTGTCGATACCCTCATGGGAATGTGCAGATACCGGTACGCAGATCGTACTTCCGCCCCAGTCCTCCGGGATCAGTCCCTGCTCGGACAGTTCCTGCTTTACGCGGTCGATATTTGCACTCGGCTTATCGATCTTGTTGATTGCCACGATGATCTCGATTCCTGCCGCCTTCGCATGGCTGATCGCCTCGATCGTCTGCGGCATGACACCGTCGTCTGCAGCGACTACAAGGATTGCGATATCCGTTGCATTTGCACCACGCATACGCATTGCAGTAAATGCTTCATGTCCCGGCGTGTCAAGGAAGGTAATCTTCTGTCCGTTGATTGATACCACATATGCACCGATGTGCTGTGTGATACCGCCCGCCTCACGGTCGATCACATGAGTATTCCGGATCGCATCGAGCAGGGATGTTTTACCGTGGTCTACATGTCCCATGACGCAGACTACCGGCGGTCTGGCTACGAGATCTTTCTCGTCTTCCTCGTCCTCTTTCAGAAGCTCTTCGATCACATCGACTTTTACTTCCTTCTCACAGATACAGTTGAACTCAAGTGCAATCTCTTCTGCCTTGTCAAATTCAATCTCCTGATTTACGGTTACCATTGTACCCTGCAGGAAAAGCTTCTTTACCAGCTGTGCCGGCTGTACCTTCATCGCCTCAGCCAGTTCACCAATGGTAAGCTTCTCCGGGATTGTGATCGTGCGGATCGTCTCCTCCGGTTTTTCCTGTTTTGGTACCGGCGGTTTTACCGGTGCGGACTGCTTTCTTCCGTTCTTCTGCTGGGAACGTCCATTCTGGTTCTTCTCCAGTCTCTCGAGCTTCTCGCCCTTTTCCACACGGTTGCGGTCCCCGCGCTCTGTTCTTTTTCTGCTCTCTTTCTCAAGCGGCTTGGACTCTACCGGAGCCTTCGGAATTCCTGCGGAACGTCCGCCCTGACCGCCTCTTGCACCACCGTCCTGGAATCTGCCGCCCTGGTTGCTTCTTGTACCGTCCTGAGTACGTCCGCCCTGACCGTTTCTTGCTCCATCCTGATATCTGCCGCCACTCTGACCGTTTCTGGATGCGTTGCCCTGATAACGGCTGCCGCCATCTCTTCTTTCACCGCCCTGGCTTCTGCCATCTCGTCTCTCGCCCTGATAACGGCTGCCGCCATCTCTTCTCTCACCGCCCTGGCGCGGTGCTTCTCTGCGCTCTGCTGCCGGTCTTGCC
>ERZ894186.787-NODE-787-length-11485-cov-7.158355_pt1 | contig 11485 bp, 10 predicted proteins | sample MGYA00380280_ERZ894186 | MGnify/ENA primary metagenome ERZ894186 (study PRJEB32331, sample SAMN06328449) | human gut metagenome | biome: human gut microbiome; feature: stool | host: Homo sapiens | collected 2013-02-13 ... | reverse complement strand
CCCTGTGCTAACAGTTCTTCCTGTGCTTTGAAACGCTCTCTCTGGTCGATCGGGTCATTCAGCTCGGAATAAGCATTTGCCATTTCCCAGCCGTTGATGAAGAACTCAAAACGCTCTACATACTCCGGGTTGTCCGGTTTTTTCTTGGTTAATGGAGAAATCTCGATCGGATGATCCATAACAAAGGTAGGCTGAATCAAATGCTCCTCTACATATTCTTCAAAGAATAAGTTCAGGATATCGCCTTTCTTGTGACGCTCCTCAAATTCAATATGATGTTCTCTTGCAACTGCTCTTGCTTCTTCAAGGTCTTTGATCTCATTGAAGTCTACGTTTGCATATTTTTTAACGGCATCTACCATGGTGATCCGCTCAAATGGCTTGGACAGGTCAATGACATGCTCACCGTAAGGAAGCTGAAGTCCTCCGGTAACCTCCTGTGCCACATGACGGTAGAGATTCTCGGTTAAGTCCATCATGCCGTGGTAATCGGTGTATGCCTGATACAGCTCCATCAGGGTAAACTCCGGGTTGTGACGGGTGTCTAAACCTTCATTTCTGAATACACGTCCGATTTCGTATACTCTTTCTAAACCGCCGACGATCAGACGTTTCAGATATAATTCCAAAGAAATTCTGAGTTTTAAGTCCTCGGATAATGCATTAAAATGTGTTTCAAACGGTCTTGCAGCAGCTCCACCGGCATTTGATACCAACATCGGTGTCTCAACCTCCATGAAACCTTCGCCGTCTAAATAATGACGGATGCTGCTGATGATCTTAGAACGTTTTACAAAAGTATCCTTTACTTCCTGATTCATGATCAGGTCTACATAACGCTGTCTGTAACGGATATCTGTGTTGGTCAGTCCGTGGAATTTTTCCGGTAAAATCTGCAGACTCTTAGAAAGTAAAGTTACTTCCTTTGCGTGGATGGAAATTTCGCCTGTCTTTGTCTTAAATACAAATCCGGTAATTCCGATCAGATCGCCGACATCCATTTTTTTGAAATCTTTATAGGAATCTTCGCCGATCTCATCTCTTGCAACATAAGACTGGATGTTGCCTTTTAAGTCCTGCACATTGCAGAAAGAAGCCTTACCCATGACACGTTTCTGCATCATACGTCCTGCAACGGTAACGGTCTGTCCTTCCATCTGCTCATAGTTTTCTTTTATATCTGTGCTGTGGTTTGTCACATCAAATTTTGTGATTACAAAAGGGTCTTTGCCATTTTCCTGCAGATCTGCAAGCTTTTCGCGGCGTACCTTGAGTAATTGGTTAATGTCCTGTTCCTGTACGTTCTTTTGTTCCGCCATTATACTCTCCTTTAATTTGATCTCTGGATCTCTAATACTTTGTAATTCAGGTCTCCTGCCTGTGTTTCAACGGTTACAACCTCACCGACTTTTGCTCCTAAAAGTGCTTTTCCGACCGGTGATTCGTTAGAAAGTTTACCTTTCAGGCTGTTTGCCTCGGTGGAACCGACAATTTTATAGTCTAACTCTTCGTCATATTCCATATCTAATATCTTCACACGGCAGCCAACGCTGATCTTGTCTAAGTCTACTTCTTCTTCTACTACGACTTCCGCATTTTTTAAGATTTTTTCAATCTCATCGATACGGGCCTCGATATCACGCTGCTCGTCCTTCGCTGCATCATACTCTGCATTCTCGGATAAGTCACCCTGTTCTCTGGCTTCTTTTATCTTCTGTGCGATTTCTTTTCTTTTAACTACTTTTAAATCCTGCAGCTCATCTTCTAATGCCTGCATTCCCTGACTTGTAAGGATATGTTTTTTTGCTTCCACCATAATCTACACCTTTCTTTTCTGCTTCACTTAAAGCACCATTATAATCCAAAAAATTTTCGTTGTCAACGCATCAGCAGTTCCTGCAATGCGTCAAAAGTCTCTACCTGATTGACTTTATTGCGAAGAGTTGAGGAACCATGCATCCCTGTGGTATACCAGGCTGTGTGCTTTCGCATCTCGCGGATTCCCATTTTTTCGCCTTTATACTGGACGCTTAACTGTGCATGACGAAGAAGCATGGAAATCACTTCTTCCTCTGTCGGGCGTTCTGGGATTGGCTTCCCGGAAAGTGCTGCTTTCACTTCCCGGAAAATCCACGGATTTCCCTTTGCACCTCTGGCAACCATGATCCCGTCACAGCCGGTATAGTCTCGCATCTTTACAGCATCTTCCCCTTTAAAAATATCACCGTTACCGATAACCGGAATAGAGACTGCATTTTTTACATCACGAATGATGTCCCAGTCTGCCTGTCCTGTATAATATTGGACTCTTGTTCTTCCGTGAACGGCAACTGCCGCTGCACCATTTTCTTCCATAATCTGAGCAAATTCCGGCGCATTGATATGGTCAGCATCAAAGCCTTTTCTAAACTTTACGGTAACCGGCAGACTCACTGCTTTAGAAACCTCTTTTACGATTCGGCCGGCAAGTTCCGGATTCAGCATTAAGGCAGAGCCTTCTTTATTATTTACAATCTTAGGAACAGGGCATCCCATATTGATATCAATATAAGAAAATCCCTTATCTTCGATTTTATGAGCCATCTCGCCCATTAATTCCGGTTCCGATCCAAAAATCTGTACGCCGATAGGCTTTTCTTCCTCTTCTGTCTGCATAAGGGGCAATGTGTTCTTATTCCCATAAAAAAGAGCTTTGGCACTAATCATTTCTGTGACCATAACATCCGCTCCCTGTTCTTTACAAAGAATACGAAAAGGCAAATCTGTAATGCCCGCCATCGGTGCGAGAATTATTGGAAAATCTGTTCCATATATCTCTTTAACCGTCATTACTTAACCCTGCTTCTGCTTATCATAAATAATCTGCAGCCCCTTTAAAGTAAGATTTGCATCATAATAATTGATAAAGCTTGTTTCCTGCGCGATCATTTTTCCAAGACCGCCTGTAGCTACTACATTAATCTTTCCCAAACCGCTCTCTTCTTTCATTTTACGAATAATGTATTCAGTCTGTCCAATGTAACCATAAACAAGACCACCTTGCATACTTGTTACCGTATCTTTTGCCAGAATATACTGCGGCTTTCTGATTTCGATTTCAGGAAGCTTTGCTGCCTGCTGCCAAAGAGCATTCGCAGAAGTACGGATTCCCGGAGAAGTTACACCTCCGACAAATCTTCCATCTTCTGTGACCAGATCATATGTTGTTGCTGTTCCAAAATCAACGACAATAACCGGTCCTCCATAAAGCTCATATCCTGCAACGGCATCTACAATGCGGTCTGCACCTGTTTCTTTCGGATTTGTTGTCGCAATACGGATTCCTGTGCGGATTCCCGGCCCAACAACAATCGGAGTTAATCCAAAATATTTAATAATTGCACTGTTAAATGAATGCATTACAGCCGGAACAACAGACGCAATAATTACATCTTCCACATCCTTTGTGTCATATCCTTTGTACTGAAGAGTGTTTAATATAAACACACCATATTCATCAGAAGTACGGTTAATCTTTGTTCTCATCCGAAAGGTATCACACAGCTTTTTCCCCTGAAAGACTCCTATCGTAAAATCTGTATTTCCAATATCAATCGCTAATAACATCTTGTCCCTCCTGTAAGAAAAATACTCTGAAATATGTTTCCATATTCTCCAGAAGCTCTCTCTTTTCTGCACGAAGCTGCTTTATCTTAAGAACACTTCCTATTTCGTCAAAGAAGAAATCATCTTCCTTTGATTCCACAGTAAGATTAAGATTTCCTTTTTCATCAAATTCTAAGCGGAGAATTCCGCCTACATCTTCTGTAAAAAGAACACACATAATCTGGAGTTCATCCTTTATCTGCTTTGGAAGCGAATCAAACTCCGGATTAAAGTAAAAAATCTTTTCATAACTGCTTGAACCACATAATATCACTTTATCATCAAACATAATAACGGCCTCCTATACATATCCGTAAATACCGCGGACAGATACCTCTCCAGAAAAAATATGCTCTGTATTTCCCTCGGCATCCTGAACGATCAGCTCGCCTCTGTCGTTAATTCCAATGGCTGTACGAATTATTTCCTCACCCTTTTTTATAATCTTTACTTCCCGTCCTACATTCACAAGCTTCTGATTATAACTTTCCAAAAATGGTGATAAATCCTGCTTTTCTAAAAACAGTTTATAATCTCTGAAAAAAGCAGAAAGAATTTCCGAAAGTAATTCAGCTCTTTCTATACTATGACCACTTTCCTTTTTTAGAGAAGTTGCCGTTTCCGCAATATCTTCCCTAAATTCCATTCGGTTGACATTAATTCCAACACCAACAACAACATAAGCAATACTGTCAATTTCCATGTTCATTTCTGTGAGAATACCGCAGACTTTCTTCCGATTAAGAACAATATCATTCGGCCATTTAATCTGACACTCCTGTCCTGTAACCTTATCAACTGCTTCCGCCACAGCAGAAGCCGCTACTAAAGTAAGCATAGATACACTATTTAAAGGCAGATCTGGTCTCAGTAATATCGTGAAAAAAATATCCTCCCCAGATGGAGACAGCCATGTTCTTCCTCTTCGGCCTTTACCGTTAGTCTGATTGTCTGCCACATAGATACTTCCATCTGGCGCACCAGCTTCTCCACGACGTTTTGCCTCCTCATTCGTAGAATCAATGCTTTCAAAGCAGCATAACTCACCTGGTATTTCTCCCTTTTTTATACAGGAAAGCACTGCTTCCCTCGTAAGCAGGTCTGGACTTTGTAAAAGCCGATAACCCTTTCGGGTCACCGACTCTATCTCATATCCTTCTTTTTTCAGACTGTTCATATACTTCCACACAGCAGTTCTTGATACACCCAGCTCGTCACAGATGCGCTGACCGGAGATAAATCCCTCCTGCTGCTTTAGAAATTCTAAAATCTTTTCTTTCATTATTAAACCGTCTTTCCGGATAAACTATCTTCCGAGAGTTGCCACCATTACAGCCTTGATCGTATGCATTCTGTTCTCTGCCTCATCAAATACAACTGAATTCTCTGAACGGAATACTTCATCTTCTACTTCTCTGATATCAAGACCAAGACGGTCTCTCATATCTTTTGCCACACTTGTCTCAAAATCATGGTAAGATGGCAGACAGTGCATAAACAGACACTTGTCATTACCTGTGTCCTTCATCATCTTTGTAGTTACTTTATATGGAGATAACGCTTTTACACGCACTGGATATAATTCCTCGGACTCACCCATACTTACCCAGATATCTGTATAAATAACATCAGAACCTTTTACATCTTCTGGATCATGGGAAATAGTAATTGTAGCTCCGCTTTTCTTAGCGAGTTCCTGTGATACTTCAAGAACCTTAGGGTCACATACTGTCTCTTCTGGTCCTACTGCCTTAAAGTCAACACCCATGATAGCGCTTCCATACATCAGAGCATACATTACATTATCAGATAAATCACCTACAAAAGTAAGCTTCATCTCATCTAACTTCTTATCAATATGCTCTTCCATTGTCAGGAAGTCTGCTAAAACCTGTGTAGGGTGGTCTACATCTGTAAGGCCATTCCATACAGGAACACCAGAGTACTTCTGTAAATCTTCTACGATATCCTGTCCAAATCCACGATACTCGATCGCATCATACATTCTTCCGAAAACCTTAGCAGTATCTTCAATAGATTCCTTTTTATTCATATGAGAGTTTGTAAGATAAGTTACATGTGCTCCCTCATCCATCGCTGCAACTTCAAAAGAACAGCGTGTTCTTGTAGAAGATTTATCAAAGACAAGAACGATATTCTTACCTTTCAGTTCTTCTCCAAGAATACCTTTCTTCTTCTTAGCTTTCAGTTCATGCGCTAAATCCAGCATGTAACGAATCTCTTCTTTATTAAAATCAAGTAAAGTTAAAAAACTGCGTCCTTTTAAATCCATCTTTTATTCCTCCAGATCAAAGCAATTACTGCTTATAAATATTGCTTACATAGTAAAAGTATTAACAAAATTTATACTACATGTCAAGAATAATGTCAAGAATCACTATTTAATTCATTAGACAAACTACAGACGAAGCCAGTGAACTTCATAAGCCATATTTGTGCTTTTAGTCGCTGCGTGTTGAATGTTCGCTCCACGCGCTCGCATCCAACACTTGCTCCGAGACCACAAATATGGCTTATGAAGTTCACTGGCTTCTGTACTGTGGCTGGAGAAGATGAATTAAATAGAAAGTGGGAGGATTTGGGGACAGAAGCTGATGTATTCTGCTTACTCGAGAATGACTGGGAATAGGGGGATGATTTGACTTGACTATATTATATTGGGGCAAGAAGTAAGCTTCAATTTCCCTTTTCAACCTTTATAACTTCAATTTAAAGTCCAAAACCTGTGAGCTACTCACAGGTTTTTTGCCATCTTCTAAATTATTTCCAAACTATTTCTAAACCATTGGTACACTCAGAAACTGTTTTTATATTCACTTGAAAAAATACCCAAATTTAAAGAAACAGCTCAAACACTTTTACTGTTAATTATAAAAAAATTTCGTTATTTTATACAAAATTTATTATGATTTTTATACATTTTGACAGATTGACCTGCGAGCAAGACATGGTTATATAATTAACAATATAAGCTGTTTGAGTTTATATCAGCTGCGATTTGAATATATATTTTACTGTATATACTCCGGCATAAGCAAGGGTTAGAAAGGAGATACAAATGACACCAGAAGAAATAAAAAACACAGATTTTGAAACTTTTTTCCAGGCAGTTCCACAGATGAAAGAAGTTCATCATATAAAGGCAACTGGTCAGGAAATCTACCATGTTTATAAACATGACGTTGTTTATGTTACACGACCAGAGGGGGAGCGCACATTACAAATGCTCGTACCAGAAGTAAAACCAGAATCTGCACAGCAGAAATATCCGGCGATTCTTTATGTGCAGGGTTCCGCATGGCTGAAGCAGGATCAGTATAAACGTCTTTCTGCCATGGCTGATTTTGCAAGAAGAGGTTTCGTAACTGCTATTTTACAGTATAGAGAAAGTGATCTGGCTACTTTTCCTGCACAGGTTCAGGATGCAAAAACCGGCATAAGATTTTTAAGAAAACACGCAGAAGAATATCATATCGATGTAGATAACATTTTCATCATGGGAGATTCCAGCGGCGGACATACTGCTGTACTTGCCGGAATCACTGCCGGACAGGACATTTTAGATACGGAAGACTACAATGAATATTCTTGCCAAGTAAAGGCCATCGTTGATTTTTACGGTGTGACAGATGTTCGTCAGAAAGAAGACTTCCCTACCACTTTAAACCAGGGCGAGCCAGACAGTCCGGAAGGAAAGTTGATCGGCGGCAATAATGTTTATGAACATCCAGAACTTTCTGTCCCGGTCACCTGCGCTAATTATGTAGAAAAAGCCACACCAATTCCTCCAATCCTTATGATGCATGGAACAGGGGATGACACTGTATCTTGGAGACAGAGCGTACGCCTTTACAAAAAACTTCGAGAAGAAGAAAAAGACGTTACATTCTATATAATGGAAAATGCAGTTCATGGCGATAACGCTTTCTGGACAACGGAAAATCTTAACATTGTAGATGAATTTATTAAAAAGCATATTTAAGTAAATAACTATAATAAACGAAAGGATTTATTTATGAACGCTACTTTAATCATGGCATTTATTCTGATTCTCATTGTAGTTGCCACTGTTATAACAAAAAAACTTCCATTTAACTTTGTCCTTTTCATTGCACCGGTTCTTTGTGCACTGATTCTTGGGCATTCCATAGAAGAAACAAGTACTTTCATCGTAGAACAGCTTGCTTCCATGATGAAATCGGCTGGATTTATGCTCTTGTTTGCATTTTTGTATTTCCAGATGCTTACAGAAGCCGGTGTATTCGACACGATCGTTTCCGCTATCACAACAAAACTCGGAAACAAGATGAATGTAATCGTTATTATGGTTTTGACAACCCTCATCGGCGGTTTCAGCATCCTGACAGGTAACTTTACACCTGCATACCTTATTACATTTCCACTGATGGTGCCTCTGTATAAAAAGTTTGACTTTGATAGAGAAGCAGCTTTCATCATTGCACAGACAGCCATGTCCGCAATGTGCTTTATCCCCTGGGGAATTGGAATGGCATACACTGCTTCCTCTGCCGGTTTAGATGCCAATAAACTCGCAGCTGCATCTATGCCTTGGGGATTATGTTTCATTCCAGCAATCATTTTCCAGTGGGTATACTTTGGAATCAAACACAAAAGACGGGTCGGAACATTCCAGGCAGTTACTACAACCGTAGAAGCTGCAGCACAACAGGAGGAGAATCAAAACCGCAGACCAAAACTCTTCTGGGTAAATTTTATCCTTTTTATTCTCTGCCTCGTAGCACTCGGAATCTTCGGTATTGCACCATACTTCGTATTTATTTTTGCAACAGTAATCACTGCAATGCTTAACTACAAAGACAACTTCGGAGAAATATTCAACAAAGTTGGAGCAATGTACTTAAACATCCTGATCATGCTCCTGGCGATTAATGTATATCAGGCAGTATTTAATAACACAGGCATGGTAGAAGCCCTCTCAAACGGACTTATGCAGGTTTGTCCATCTTTCCTGTTAAGATACCTTCACGTTATTATGCTTCTTCTGTGCGTTGTCATTATCTACGTTGTACCATTCCAGATTTTCAATGCCCTGTATCCGGTATTTATTTCCATCGGCGCAGGATTTGGAATACCGGCTGTTGCAATTATCGCACCGTTTGTATGTAACCTGTCACTTGCAACAAGTTCTACACCAACGAACTCTTCTACTTATACTGGATGTGCATTGACAGAAACGGATGTACAGCACTACTGTAAGAAAGCGGTACCGGTTCAGACAGTTACAAATGCAATCGTTGTGTTAACGGCAGTACTTTTCCATGTACTAAAACTGTAACTTCTGATTTGCCGCAGGCAAAGAGACGCTCCCAAAGAGAGACCATACCCTATATTTGTGACTTTAGTCGCTGCAGGTTGAATGTTCGCTTAACCGCTTACATCCAACCTTTGCTCCGAGGTCACAAATATAGGGTATGGTCTCTCTTGGGGAGCTGTCTTTGGCGATTGGAGGAAAATCAGAATTCATGTTGGAGAGATTTGAGGGAGGCTTCAGACGGCTGTGACTTTTTAAGGAATCAAACTTGAAAGGACTGACATTCAAACTGTTATCATTGTGTTACAATAATAAACTAAGTTTCAAACACGCTCTAATACATATGCAAATCAATCTTGTTCCACTACAGCATTTCTCATGCTAATCTCAATAAAATATGGCTAAAATTCAGTGCTTTTCACATCTATTTTCGTATCAGTCCACTAAAATTTAATTGCCTGGTATTTTTATATTTTCTGTCTTCTTCCCCAAATTTTTTAGTGATTCTTCTCTATAATTCTTCAGGCAATCCGACTACCACTCTTCTCAGCGGCGTCTCTTTGCCTGCGGCAACTCAGGATATGTGTTATACTAGATAGAAATAGAAAATATAATATTGAGAATGGAGGAAATTCTATGGCGAAAATGACAGTATATCATGGTGGATATACACCAGTGAAACATCCGGAAATACGAGCAGGAAGAAACACAAAAGATTTTGGAACGGGGTTTTACTGTACGGTTATAAAGGAACAGGCTCAAAGGTGGGCGAAAAGATATGATGATAAAATCGTCTCTATTTACGAGGTAAGGTTAAATACGCATTTAAATATAAAAGAATTTAAGGACATGACAGATGAATGGTTAGATTTTATTATTGATTGTCGTTCAGGAAAACCGCATCAATATGATATTGTAATAGGAGCGATGGCAAATGATCAGATTTATAATTATGTTTCCGATTATATTGATGGAGCCATTACAAGAGAACAGTTCTGGGTGTTAGCTAAATTCAAATATCCGACACATCAGATTAATTTTTGTACACGAGAAGCTTTAAAATGCTTAGAATATAGAGGATATGAGATGATGGAAAGACAACTGGGAAGAGAAAGTCAGAAAGACAACGACTTATTTTATACATGTTCACTTATTGACTATATTGCCAGAAAAACAAAGAATAAAAGAGCAGCAGTGGTAGATGCATTAGGCAAAGAATGCATTGCAAAAATATATGACTTAGCGGATATTTACCATAGCGATAATATAGAGCGGGTGAGTGATGATTTTATTGAAGAAGCAAAAATTTCCGTTGGAAATTTTGATAATGTGGGGGAATGTCAGTATGCAGTTCCTTCCCATTGGGATATCGGAAAAGTATATAAGCGCTTGATAAAACAAGTGGCTTTAGAAAAAAAGATAGATGTAGTAGATGCAATTATTGAAGTATACCATTCTTTTATTAGTGACAAAATAGATGATTATAATAGTAGTGTTTATTACGAAAATCCAAGTTATATATTTGAGTGTTTTATCCAAAATAAAATATTATAAAATACTAATTTGTAGATTTTGGATAGACGAAAAAAGAAATAATACCATATCCCATCTGCTCTGTAGTCGCTGTGTTTAAAATGCTTATCTGCATCTTAAACACGCTCCGAAGCCGCATCTGAGATATGGTATTATTTCTTTTTTATTTAGAAGACTCCATACAATTCAGCTCAATATCTTCTATTTAAAGCGGCGTCTGTGTCCCCAGCAAATTAGTAGTTGTTAATTTCTTCCTGGAGATACTGAAAGAATAATCCCACATGATAACCATCTGCTACTGCGTGAGCAATTGTGATATTAACAGGCATCAGTATTTTTTTGCCATGCTGCTTATACTTACCCATCAATACAATTGGGAAAAAAGAAGGTTCACCATTAGAGACCCTACTGCTATAACCGGTAAAGGTTGTCCATGGCGTGCAGGATATGCAGTAAAAATTAGCAGGTTGTCCTTCTTTTGCTTTAATTCCTTTTTTCGTTGCGGCAGTAGCCATATCTTTTAGGATATCTTGATAAAATATATTAAAATCTTCGGAAAAATCTGTCCAGCAATCAGAAAAAGTATGGTCATCATTATGAAAAATAGTATAATTTGGAATGATTTTGTCCCAGGCACAAAGGTATCCATATTTATCTTTAAACATTTTAAAATTATCGATGCGGTTTAATGTCTTAGTAACAAGATAGATCATAGCAGGGTAAAATTTGTAACCTTTTGAATGACAAAAATCCAATACATTTTTTACATCAACATTAGCGGTAATATTATATTCAACTTTTAACTGTTTAGTATAGTATTCGTAATGTTCCCTGCGTGCCCAGGTATCCATATCAATTTTTTTGCAGCCCGTCATATGTAACCCTCCTCCATGTGTTATATTTTCTGGTTGATAAACTAAAAAATATTATACAATACTTACTCCTAAGATATATTTATTATACAATGTTTTTTCTTTTTTGACTATTAATTAT
>ERZ894186.786-NODE-786-length-11485-cov-12.570516_pt1 | contig 11485 bp, 9 predicted proteins | sample MGYA00380280_ERZ894186 | MGnify/ENA primary metagenome ERZ894186 (study PRJEB32331, sample SAMN06328449) | human gut metagenome | biome: human gut microbiome; feature: stool | host: Homo sapiens | collected 2013-02-13 ... | reverse complement strand
GAGCTGTTTATATGGCTCTGGCGGGCGCTGCGGCCGGTGTGGATGTGGCTTATGCTTGGCCGACCGCTTCCATTTCCGCTTTGAATCCTACCACAGCGGCTGTAATGCTGTGGAGCGATAAATTGAAAGGCTCTTCCAATCCGACCGCTGACAGAGCGAAGCTGATCGCGGAATACAAGGACCAGGAGGCCTGTCCGTTTAAGGCGGCTGGCGACGGCTTTGTGCAGGATGTCATCGAGCCCAGTGAAACCAGGCTGAAGCTGTATGCCGCCCTGGATATGCTGGCTGGAAAGCGTGTGACAAGACTGCCGAAGAAACACGCCAACAATCTTTAATTCGTAAAAGCTTAAATTGGTAAAAATTAAAATTTAAGATAATAATGGAGGTTTCTCATGAAAAATTTAAAGATCACCGTGAATGGTACCGCATATGACGTACAGGTAGAAGAAGTAGCCGCAGGCGCCGCTCCTGTTGCTGCTCCCGCTCCGGCTGCCAAGCCTGCCGCACCCGCCGCTGCTCCTGCTCCGGCCGCTGCGCCCGCTCCGGCCGCCGCCGGCGCAGGAGACGTTCCCAGCCCGCTTGCCGGGAAGGTCGTCTCCCTGGACGTGGCAGCAGGCGCACCCGTGAAGGCCGGTGACCAGATTCTGACGCTGGAAGCCATGAAGATGAACACCATCATCTACGCTCCCGCCTCCGGCACGCTCACCGCTTTCTGCGTGAACCCGGGCGACACGGTTCAGGAAGGACAGGCACTGGCCAAAATTGGTTAATCCCGGCGGCGGCAGCCCGGAAACGCCAACAGTCCCGGGCTCCGGCTCAAATAATAAACCGCTACAATAACATTCCGTATGAGTCTTTTTGATTCATTAATCACCTTTTTACAGGGGATGGGCGTCTTCTCCCTATCATGGCAGATGGTAGGGATGTGGGGCATTGCCATTCTCCTCCTGTATCTGGGTGTAGCCAAGCAATACGAACCGCTCCTGATGGTTCCCATTGCTTTCGGCGCCCTCATCGCCAACATTCCGGACAACGGAATGCTCATCACCCAGCTGAACCAGCAGGTCATCTCCTCCAATGAACAGGGGGAAGTAACCTCCACGTCCCTGAACAACGTGGGCTACCTGCGCGTTCATGTGGCTCCTCTGCAGCAGACGCCCGCCAAGGTGCCGGCCAATCTGACCACGCCGGAAGCCCGCGCCCAGTATCTGGAAACCATGCAGCAGCCCATGCAGGTTTATCCCGGCAGCCAGCTGACCGTTTCCAAAATCAAGTCCGTGCGGGAATCCCAGGAAAAAGCCAAAGCTGACGCCGCCCGCCTGGGAGACGACAGTCTGACGGTGGATCCCAACCTGAAGGACTTCCAGAACGTGACGGAGGACAACGGCAATGAGCCGGTCTTCCTACTCACGAACGGAGAAGGAACCACCGTCGTCCGCCAGCAGGGCGTCAATTACTTTGACACCAGCGGCAACCGTGTTCCCGTGGACCTGAAAACGCAGAAGCTGGAACCCCTGGTGGTTTCCGCCGCAGGCAAATACGTGGCCGTAGGCCAACATACCCAGGAACTGCTGGTCACCTCCATCCACGGGGGCCTGTATGACTGGATCGGGCTGGGCATCAAGGCTGAAATTTTCCCGCCCATCATCTTCCTGGGCGTAGGAGCCCTGACGGACTTCGGCCCGCTGCTCGCCGCACCGCGCACCCTGCTTCTGGGCGCGGCGGCCCAGGTGGGCGTAGCCGCCACGTTCTTCATGGCCCTGTTCATGGGCTTCAACCCGAATGAAGCCGCCTCCATCGGCATCATCGGCGGAGCTGACGGCCCCACTTCCATCTTCCTGACGATGAAGCTGGCTCCGCACCTGCTGGGCGCCGTGGCCGTGGCCGCATACACGTACATGTCCCTGGTTCCGCTGATACAGCCGCCCATCATGGCGTTGCTGACGACCAAGAAGGAGCGCCTCATCCGCATGAAATCCCTGCGGACGGTCAGCAAGAGCGAAAAACTGTTCTTCGCCGTGCTGGTAACCATTGTCACCATTCTGCTGATTCCGGACGCATCCCCGCTCATCGGCATGCTGATGCTCGGCAACTTCCTGCGCGAATGCAAGGTGACGGAACGCCTGGTTCAGGCCTCCCAGAATGAAATCATCAACATCGTCACCATCTTCCTGGGAACCTCCGTGGGTCTCACGATGCAGGGAGACCGCTTCCTGCAGGCGGAAACGCTGCTAATCATTCTGCTGGGCATTGTCGCCTTCGGCGTAGCCACTGCGGGCGGCGTCATCGCCGCCAAGCTCATGAACCTCATCTGGCGCAAGAATCCGGTCAACCCCCTCATCGGGTCCGCAGGCGTCTCCGCCGTCCCGATGGCGGCCCGCGTCTCCCACAATGTGGGCCAGAAGTACGACCCCTCCAACTATCTGCTCATGCACGCCATGGGCCCGAACGTTGCAGGCGTGATCGGCACCGCAGTCATCGCGGGCTACTACATCGCCACTCTGGCGAAATAACCAGAATTGAAAATTACTCCCGGCCTCGGCCCGTCCCATGAATTCCGCAGCCTCATTTTCCACCCCTCCGGAGGAGGAAGGACCATGCGGCGACTGGACTTATCATGAATGGGCCGAGGCTTTTTCCACCAATGACCTGGCCCGCTCCCTGCCCCCGGGGCATATTGCCGTCTGCCGCGTTCAGACAGGAGGCCGCGGCAGGTTCAACCGCAAATGGATAGGGGAGGAAGGCGGCCTGTGGGCATCCTTCACCGTTCCCCTGTCCGCTCCTGCGGATACAGCGGCCGGCGTGCACTGGGGCCATTTGCCCCTGGTTGCGGGGCTGGCCCTGTTCAACATGCTCCGCGGCATGGGGCTGGATTCCGTGCGCCTGCGCTGGCCGAACGACCTGCTGGCGGGCAAATCCAAACTGGCGGGAATACTGGTGGAACGCCCGGCGGAAAACATGGCCGTCATCGGCATCGGCATCAATGTTTTCAATGATGTAGCCTCCATCGCCGGGGAAATCAAGGACCCTCCGGCAAGGCTGGCGGATCTTGTTCGGGACTGCCCTTCCCTGCACGCCGTCATGGCTTCCCTGGGCAGTCATTTGAACCAGGTTCTTTCCGTCTTTTCCCACGGCGGCGTCTCTGCCCTTCAGGAGGGTCTGTCCTGGGCATGGGCCGGAGAAAGGCCGGTTTCCATTCTTACGGATGACGAAACCGTCCGGGGTATTTTTACAGGGATTGACGATCAGGGCAATCCTGTGCTATCCCTTCCGGCCGGCGCCGTCCGCACCATTCCGGCGCACCTGATTAACAGGCTCCTCGAAGAATGAGCCTGCCGCTCCGTTTTTACACGGGGTTTCTTTCTTTTTTCATCCAACAAAAATCACTGACATGAGTTACAAGGTACTGACACCAGAAGAAGCAGCAAGCCTGATCAAGCATGGCCACCATATTGGGCTGAGCGGATTCACGCCCGCCGGAACGGCCAAGGCCGTTACGGCCGCGCTGGCAAAAATCGCAGAAGCGGAACATGAGAAGGGGAACCCTTTCCAGGTGAGCGTCTTCACCGGTGCTTCCACCGGCGATTCCTGCGACGGGATCCTTTCCCGGGCCAAGGCAATCCGCTACCGCGCTCCCTACACCACCAACGTTGATTTCCGCAAGGCGGTGAACAACGGGGAAATCGCCTATAATGACATCCATTTGTCCCAGATGGCCCAGGAAGTGCGCTACGGGTTCATGGGCAACGTGGACATCGCCATTATTGAAGCCTGTGAAGTCACGGCTGACGGCAAAATTTACCTGACGGCCGCGGGCGGGATCGCTCCCACCATCTGCCGCCTGGCAGACAAAATTATCGTGGAATTAAACGCCGCCCACAGCAAGAGCGCCATGGGCCTGCACGACGTTTACGAACCCCTGGATCCTCCCTACCGCCGCGAAATCTCCATCTTCAAACCCAGCGACCGCATCGGCAAGCCGTACATCCAGGTTGACCCGAAAAAGATTGTGGGCGTTGTGGAAACCAACTGGCCGGATGAAGCCCGTTCCTTCGCCGCAGCGGATCCCCTGACTGATAAAATCGGGCAGAACGTGGCCGATTTCCTGGCTGCCGACATGAAACGGGGCATCATTCCCTCCACATTCCTGCCTCTCCAGTCCGGCGTAGGCAACATCGCAAACGCGGTGCTGGGCGCCCTGGGCCGCGACAAGACGATTCCCGCGTTCGAGATGTACACGGAAGTCATCCAGAACTCCGTCATCGGCCTGATTCGGGAAGGCCGCGTGAAATTCGGCAGCGCCTGCTCCCTGACCGTGACGAACGACTGCCTGGAAGGCATTTACAGGGATATGGACTTTTTCCGCGACAAACTGGTGCTCCGTCCCTCGGAAATATCCAACAGCCCGGAAGTTATCCGCCGTCTCGGCGTCATCTCCATCAACACCGCCATTGAAGCCGACATTTACGGGAACGTCAACTCCACGCACATTGGCGGCACGAAGATGATGAACGGCATCGGCGGGTCCGGCGACTTCACGCGCAACGCCTACATCTCCATTTTCACCTGCCCGTCCGTTGCCAAGGACGGCAAGATCAGCGCCATCGTCCCCATGGTTTCCCACCATGACCATACGGAACATGACGTCAATATCATTATTACCGAGCAGGGGGTCGCGGACCTGCGCGGCAAGAGCCCGAAAGAACGGGCCCAGACCATTATTGAAAACTGCGTCCACCCGGATTACAAAAACATCCTCTGGGATTACCTGAAGCTGTCCGACGGCAAAGCCCAGACGCCGCAATCCATCAGGGCCGCTTTGGGCATGCACGCCGAACTGGCCAGAAGCGGAGACATGAAGAATGTCGACTGGGCCCAGTATAAGTAATTCCGCATGCCGTCACTCGCATTGGCATCCATGAATTCACGTTAACCCCTCAGGACCGCTTCCGCAAAGGGAGCGGTCCTTTTCCTTTTTTCTATCCCCTCTACTCCTTTTCTTCACCATGAACTGGATGATTTACCCGGCAGCCAGGGCTTTCATCAAAGTCTGCGCCGTTCTTTTCGGCGCGGGCGCAACAGCAGCAGCCCTCATCCATCTGTTCATGCCTTTTTTCCTCCGCTCTCCCCGGACAGCCGCGCCCTTCCTGCTTTTGGGAACAGGGGCGGAATTGCTCTCCATCCTTTCCCTGTCCTTCCTCATGTTCTGGGGCGCCAGAGTTCTGCTGGCCTCCCGGGGAAGCAAGATAACAAGAAATCTGAGCATGCTGGCCTTCCTGCCCGCCCTGTACGCCCTCCTCATTCCGTTTGCGGGCATGCCCGCCTCATCGCAATATACGGAAATGGACAGGGTTTGGGAGGCCTTCCTCCTTCTGGCGTCCGTCATTTCTTTCTTTTCCTTCCCTTATACGGCGGGATACGGCGCCGCAGGCAGGAGATTATTCCTGGCCTGGGGCATCTCGGCGGCAGGATGCGGTTTGCAGAGCGCCCTGTTTTTTCTTGCCGTCCTGTTGCGTCAATTCCTGACCACAGCAGTTCCCTCCCTGGCAGCGCCAGTTGCATGGCTGGCCGTTCTTTTGTCCTGCGGCCTGGAAATCATGCTGGCGGCCCTTTCCGTCATTCTGGCGCGGCGCCTGTTTAAAGAGGTCATGTCCATAGCGTCCATGCCGGAATCGATTGATCCCTCCATGCCGGGCAACCTTCCCTGACTTCCCCCCTGCCTTCATGTTTGCAGCCAGTTGGAAGGGGTTACCCCCAGTCCGCGGCATGAATACGCGAACCGCTCACGGCAGCCTTCTTCCAACCCGGCTGCCGCATCCCGGCATGAAAGGCTTTTACGGCTTTGCGCAAAAAGCCGTCCGGAAATTTCCGCCGGTGGAACGGAATCCGTATGGAAAGCATTGCCGGAAAGCAACCCGCCCCACCCCGGAAAGCCGCGGGTTCGCAGGAACACCCCTCCCGTTTCCACGCCGGCGGCAGACAGCCCTATTTCACCAATTCATCCAGATAACGGCCATAACCGTTATTATTCATGGCTCCGGCCTGGGAGCGCAGCGTTTCCTGGGAAATCCAGCCGTTATTAAAGGCTATCTCCTCCAGGCAGGCTACCTTGAACCCCTGGTGGTGCTCCAGAGTACGAACGAACATGGAAGCCTCCAGAAGGGTATCGTGCGTGCCCGTATCCAGCCACGTATAGCCGCGCGCCAGTTTTTCCACGCGCAACAGGCCCTGCTTCAGGTATTCCTGATTCACAGAGGTGATTTCCAACTCGCCGCGGGAAGACTTGGGAATCCGTTTGGCTATCTCCACCACCCGGTTGTCGTAAAAATAGAGGCCCGTCACCGCAATATCCGATTTGGGCCTGAGCGGTTTTTCCTCAATGGAAACCGCCTTCCCCTCCTCATTGAATTCCACTACCCCGAAACGCTGCGGGTCATGCACCTGGTAACCGAAAATGGTCGCTCCGCTCGTCAGTTCGGCGGCCCGCCTCAGCTTCTCCGTCAGGCCGCGCCCGTAAAAAATATTGTCCCCCAGCACCAGGGCAACGGAATCCTTTCCTATGAACTCCTCTCCAATAATAAAGGCCTGAGCCAGCCCCTCCGGCCTGGGTTGTTCCCTGTATTCAAAGGAAACGCCGAACCTGCTGCCGTCCCCCAGCAAATCCCGGTACAGGGGCAGATCCCGGGGCGTGGAAATAACAAGGATTTCCCGTATTCCGGCCAGCATCAGCACAGAGATGGGATAATAAACCATCGGCTTATCATAAACGGGCAGCAATTGCTTGCTGACGGAAAGCGTAACGGGATGCAGACGCGTGCCGCTTCCCCCGGCCAGAACAATACCCTTCATATCAAATTCCTAGCCATTGGTTCCAAGACGTTCCAGGCGGTATTCCCCGGACAGGATGCCCCGCCACCATTCCTCATGGTCCAGATACCACTGAATGGTCTTTCTGAATCCGGAAGAATGGTCCTGGCGCGGAGTCCACCCCAATTCCCTCCGTATTTTGGAAGCGTCAATCGCATAGCGCAGGTCATGACCCGGCCTGTCCTGCACAAAGGAGATTTGCTCCCGGTAGCTCCGGCCGTCCGGCCGGGGCCGCAGTTCATCCAGATGGGAACACAGCAGCTCCACCAGCTCCAGATTGGTTTTCTCGTTATTGCCGCCGATGTTGTACGTTTCCCCCGGTTTTCCGCAGGAAACGACCGTCAACAGAGCCTCGCAGTGATCCCCCACATACAGCCAGTCCCGCACGTTTTCCCCTTTGCCGTATACAGGAATGGGTTCCCCGCCCAGCGCTTTCAGGATAACGACGGGTATCAGCTTTTCCGGGAACTGGTAAGGGCCGTAATTGTTGGAACAGTTGGTGATCAGCACGGGCAGTCCGTACGTATCGTGCCAGGCGCGCACCAGGTGGTCGCTGGAGGCCTTGCTGGCGGAATACGGGGAATGGGGGCGATACGGCGTGGACTCCGTGAACAGGCCTTCCTTTCCCAGGGAGCCGTACACTTCATCCGTGGAAATGTGGTGGAAGCGGAAACGCTCCTTTTTCTCTCCCTCCAGGGAACGGTAATATTCCAGGGCGGACTGAAGCATGGAAAAAGTGCCCATGACGTTGGTGGTCATAAAATTTCCCGGATCGTCAATGGAACGGTCCACATGGGATTCCGCCGCCAGGTGCATCACCCAGTCCGGAGCGTACTCCCGCAAAGTGCGCCGCATCAGGGAAGCGTCCCGGACGTCGGCGTGCAGAAAGAGGTATGCCGGAGAATCCGCCGAGCCGTCCAGTGAATGGATGTTGCCGGCATAGGTCAGGGCGTCAATATTCAGGACTTCATGGCCGCGCTCCAGCAGCAGCCTGACCAGATTGGAGCCGATGAATCCGGCGCCGCCCGTAACGATAACTTTCATAGCACTGTTTTCAGGGAAAGATGCGGCGCCATCATACAGCAGCGGCGTTTTTTTTCAAAACAAATCCGCCCATGCCGCGGGAACGTGGCGGCATGGGCGGGAAAAAGCGGGTTCCGTAACCGCTGAGACGGCTAGCAGCTCAGCTCCCGACAAAGGTTGATGATATCCTGGTTCACGGAGTACTGCTGCCCGGCTACGGAATCCAGGGAGGCATAGCCGTACTGGCCGTCATGATACACCATGATCTGGTTGATGTCCCCGTTGTTCAGAGCTTCCACGGCGCGGGTGGCAAAACGGGTGCCCATCAGGCGGTCACGGGCGGTGGGGGAACCGCCGCGCTGCACATGGCCCAGCACGGTCAGGCGGGTATCCATGCCGGCGCGTTCCGTCAGCCAGCGGGTCAGGTACTGCGCCACGCGGGTGCCTTCCGCCACCACGGCAATGATGCAGCTTCCTTCCTCATTGATGACAGGCTGGAGGCGCTTGTAAATGGATTCCAGGTCATACGGAATTTCAGGGACAATGCAGATATCCGCCGCGCTGCAAAGAGCGGTGGTCATCGCCAGATAGCCGCAGTCCCGGCCCATCGTTTCAATCACGAAAGCGCGGTGATGGGAACGGGCCGTATCACGAACGGAATCAATGCAATCCAGAATCACGTTCTGGGCCGTATCCACGCCCAGGCAGTAGTCCGTGCCGGCAATGTCGTTGTCAATCGTGGCCGGAATACCGGCAAAAGGCACTTCAAAATCATTGAAAAAGTCGTTCAGGGCGCGGAAGGAACCGTCCCCGCCCATGATGATGAGCTTGTCGATGTTGCGTTTCTTCAGATGTTCGTAGGCCTGCTTGCGGAATTCGTAGTCGAAAAAGCGCTTGGATCGTGAGGAACGGAGGAGAGTTCCGCCCCTGTAGATCATATCGTTGGTCAGTTCCCGGGTGGCTTCCTTGATTTTTCCATCGATCAGCCCTTCCAAGCCGTCATAAACAACGTACGGGTTCATCCCAAGCTGGCGGGCATGATCCACTGCCGCCTTGATCGCCGGGTTCATTCCGGCGGCATCACCGCCAGATGTCATAATGGCTATTCCACTCATAAGTAATAAGGTTAACTTGTCCGGGGGGAAATGTTACCGGGCGGAACAAATAATGCAAGCGCGGAGTTTTTACTGGCGCAATAAACGGCAACACTTCATGATGCGGAGGCATGAACGACACTGCAGCAGCCATTCTGAAAGCCACGGCCGCCCTCCGGGACGGCACGGAGAAGCTCCGGTTCGAATCCCCGGTCCATGTTACCTACAACCCTCTCACCTATGCATGGGGGCCGCATGAACAGTATGTGCGCACCTACGGAAACGGGGAAAAGGGCCATCTGTTCCTGGGCATGAATCCCGGCCCCTTCGGCATGGCCCAGACAGGCGTCCCTTTCGGGGAAGTGGACGCCGTCGTCAACTGGCTGCACATCCGCGGAGAAGTCGGACGGCCGGAACATACCCACCCCAAACGTCCCGTGGAGGGTTTCGGCTGCCCCAGGTCGGAAGTCAGTGGCCGCCGCCTCTGGGGACTTTTCGCGGAAGCTTTCGGCACTGCGGAAAACTTCTTCCGTCACAATTACGTGGCCAATTACTGTCCGCTGATCTGGATGGGAGCCACCGGAGCCAACATTACGCCGGACAAACTGCCGGCGGAACAGCGCGCCGCCGTGGACGCAGTATGCATGGAACACCTGCTTTCCCTCATCACCATCCTGAATCCCCACACGCTGGTGGGTGTGGGTGCCTACGCCACGCAGAAGCTGCGGGACGCCGCCTCCCGGCTCCCCGGCAAAAGCTTCACCATCGGCACGTTGCTCCACCCAAGCCCCGCCAGCCCCATCGCCAACAAGCTCTGGCCGGAACGCCCCATCCAGCAGCTTAAGGAACTGGGCATTTTATAAAAAGAGCGGAGGAGGTAGAGTGGAAAGCTCCGTGACATGGAAGGAATCACCAGAGCGACAGGCCGGAAATCGGCAGTTCATCTTGTTCCCCTCCAAAACTACATCGCTTTGAAGGAATATCCGGCCCCCTTCACTGGCTTGATTCGCCCAGGGACACGGCCTTCCTGACGGAAGAAATGCACGCCGGCATCTACCGGGACGGAGAAGAACTTAAACGCCTCCCCCACCTCCGCCACAAAATCCCCCCTCCAAATCAATCATCATTCTTAGTCTGAAAACCCTCCGCTCTCCCCCGCAGGCCTTTTTACTGGACAGGGAGAAAAGGGTTCCGTACAGTTTCCGCGATCTTCAAGCGTTCCGAATTTATGGCAATTTCAGATTACATCGTGACCATTGGCCTGGAAGTCCACTGCCAGATCAAGACAAAGAGCAAAATGTTCTGCTCCTGCGAGACCGGCTTTGGCTTTGAACCCAATACGCGCGTGTGCCCCACCTGCCTGGGGCTGCCGGGCGCCCTGCCCGTCCTGAATGAGTTCGCCATTGAACGCACGCTGCTGACCGGCCTGATGCTGGGATGTTCCAGCCCGGAGATTTCCCAATGGGACCGCAAGAATTATTTCTATCCGGACATGGCTAAAAATTACCAGACCTCCCAGCTGGATCTTCCGCTGTGCCTGGGAGGGGAAGTGCCCCTGTACCCCTGGTCCTATCCGAATGACGTGATCAAAGCCGGCGTCCCTCCTTTCCGCACCGTGAAGCTGACCCGCATCCATCTGGAAGAAGACGCGGCGAAGATTACCCATCATGCCAATTATTCCCTGATCGACTACAACCGTGCGGGGTCCGCCCTGATGGAAATCGTTTCCGAGCCGGACATCGACACCCCGGAAGAAGCCTACGCCTACCTCAAGTCCCTCCAGCAGATTCTGAATTACGGGGATATCTCCGACGCGGACATGGAAAAGGGCCAGATGCGGTGCGATGTGAATATTTCCCTGCGTCCCCACGGGCAGGAGGAATTGGGTGCCAAGGTGGAAATGAAGAACATCAACTCCATGTCCGCCGTCCGCAGAGCCCTTCATTATGAAATCCGGCGCCAGGCGGAAGAACTGGACATGGGCATTCCTCAAATCCAGTCCACCCGCCGCTGGGACGACGAACGCGGAGAAAGCGTCGTCATGCGAACCAAGGAAGACGCGCACGATTACCGTTACTTCCCCTGTCCAGATCTGGTTCCCGTACGCACGGCCCCGCTGGTGGAGAAAGTGCGCGGTCAGATTCCCGAACTGCCTCAGGAACGGCAGAAACGCTTCATGGAAGAATACGGCCTGAGCGAATACGACGCCAACGTGCTGGTGGGAGACCTGGAACTGGCACACTTTTTTGAAGAAGCGGCGCGGGGAACCGCCAGCGGCAAAAAAATCGCCAACTGGGTGATTAACAACATTTCCGCCGTGCTGAATGAAAAAGGCATGCGCCCGTCTGAATGCCCGGTGAAACCCGGCACCATCCGGGAGCTGATCGCCATTATTGACGACGGCACCGTTTCCAACAACCAGGCCAAGGACGTATTCGCCAAAATGTGGGATGAGCCGGCCCTCGCCGCAGCGCAGGCCGCCAAGCTGCTGGGCTTTGAAA
>ERZ894186.785-NODE-785-length-11486-cov-15.007698_pt1 | contig 11486 bp, 9 predicted proteins | sample MGYA00380280_ERZ894186 | MGnify/ENA primary metagenome ERZ894186 (study PRJEB32331, sample SAMN06328449) | human gut metagenome | biome: human gut microbiome; feature: stool | host: Homo sapiens | collected 2013-02-13 ... | reverse complement strand
GCGTCGCATGCCCCAGGCCCTTACCAAAGAAGCCGCCCGAGCCAACGGCGATAAGCGACTGCTGCAGGTTGTAGGCATCGTCCGAATCGGCATTATCGGGGTCGATAAAGACCGTCAGACGGTTCATCTGATACTGCTTGATGAGCACATCGTGGCCGAGCAACGAATCAAAGACCGAATCGAGCGCCAGGACGAGGGCCACCAGGCCCACGAGCAGGGCCAGGGTCGACAGCACCCATTCGCGGCGTGCACCGCTCATGCAGATGACGATGGCGCCCGAAACCAGCACGACCAGGCCCGAGCCCAGGTCACCCATGGCAACGACGGCCAAAAACGGAATGGACAGCATGCCGCAGAGCTTGACGTAGTCGCGAACGGTATCGATGCGACCGTTATACTGCGAGCCAAGCGTAGCAATAAAGAAGATGGTGATGAGCTTGGCAAGCTCAACCGGCTGGAACGTCAAGCCGATACCGGGAATCTTGATCCAGCCCGTCATGCCCAGACCGCCCGTATAGGACAGGCCCGGAATCTTGGGCGAGAAGATCACGATCAGGTCGATGACGAGCAACGCCGTCGAGAAATTGGAAATACCGCGCAGGTCGGAGCGCCAGACCAGCACCGCCAGCACCGTGCGGTTATTCAGGGAGTCCCGGACGAAATCGTTGCGGCAGTGGACGGTGAGGCAGTCACCCTCCACGGTGCCGGAGGCCATGTTGAGAAAGACCCGGTGGTTCACCGGCAGGCGACCCTTGAACTGATCCAGCAGTTGGGTCCACAGGCGGCTGTCGCCTGCGGGCGCCGAGGAGGCCGGGTCTGCGGAGACAGACCTGCGGGGCGCTCTATGAGTGGGCTTTGGGGCGGAGGATCGCTGCGGCTCCTCCGGGATGTCAAAGACACGCTCCCGACCCGCCGGTTCGTCGGGCAGAGGCGGCTCCTCCCACGGGACCTCCTCCGGGGCGGGAGGACGCTTCTCCGCCGCAGCAGGGCGGGACTCTGGATCCGCTGAGGTGCGGGACTCCGGGGCAGCGGGACGCTCTGCCGCCGGTTGGGCGGCGGGGCGCTCCCGGCGGGCGGGGACACCCTTTTTCAGCAGCTCCTCCACCCGGTCCAGCCGGGCGCTGAGGGCCGTCAGGTCGCCGCAGAGGCTCTCGTCACACAGCCGCAGCAGGCACAGCTCCACATCCGTCCGGGGCTGGAAGCTGTCCGGCAGGGCGGCACGGGTACCTTGCAGCGTCTCCGTCAGGTACAGCAGCCGCTGCATGGAGATGTTTTCGGAGAGGCCCGTCAGTGTCTTGGTATCATACAGCCCGGAGAGCAGGGCGCTGCCCCCCTCCGGCGCGGCTTTGAGAATGGTCATCTCCCGTGCCAGATCGCTGAGCTCCCCCAGCAGGGCAGAGACGTCCTTGCCGCTGCGGTACAGCTGATCCAGCAGCAGCAGGGCATCCGGCGCCCGGCGGTCCAGAATACAGCGCATCATTTGCTGGGTCTGGACGCTGCCGGCAAGGCCCAGCACGTCCAGCACGGCACGGCTGGTGAGCTGGCCCTCCGCCACACGGCACTGATCCAGCAGGCTCAGGGCATCCCGCAGGGCGCCCCCCGCCATGCGGGAGAGGATCTCCGCTCCGTCGGCGGTGAGGTCGATCTTCTCGGCCTGAGCGATGTGCAGCAGCTGGCGCTCCATGTCACGGGGCAGGATGCGCTTGAAGGAGAAGCGCTGGCACCGGGAGAGGATGGTGGCCGGGACCTTGTGCAGCTCCGTGGTAGCCAGAATGAACATCAGATGCTCCGGCGGCTCCTCCAGGATCTTCAGCAGCGCGTTGAAGGCCGGGGTGGAGAGCATATGCACCTCGTCGATGATATACACCCGCTTTTTCAGCACGGCAGGGGTATACACCGCCTCCTCCCGCAGCGCACGGACCTGATCCACGCCGTTGTTGCTGGCGGCGTCCAGCTCCGTGATATCCAGCGTGGTGCCGGCATCCACGGCCCGGCAGGCCTCGCACCGGCCGCAGGGCTCGCCGTCCACCGGGGACAGACAGTTCACCGCCTTGGCCAATATCCGGGCACAGGTGGTCTTGCCGGTACCCCGTGTGCCGGTGAAGAGATAGGCGTGGGCGGTATGGCCCTCGGCCACCTGACGGCGGAGGGTATCCGTGATGTGCTCCTGTCCCACGACCTCGGAAAACACCTTGGGCCGCCACTTGCGGTACAGCGCCTGATACATGGATCTCCTCCTCCCGAAAAAACAAAAATTCTCCTCCGTTGACAGCTGTGGAGCCGGCACCCTCACGGCACATGGATGGTCCCTCTTAATGCTGCTCGGTTCCCCGCCTGACATGATTCGTGGGTATCCATTGCGTGAGACCGGCTCCGCAGCTGTCAGCGGAGGAGAGGTCGTGACCACTATTTTACTACAACTTTTCCCGCTTGGCAACAGGAAAATTCAACGGGTGACATAGCTGCCGGAGGAGGCGGCCTCCGCCGCCACCTGCACCAGCCGGGTCACAGGGTCAAAGTCTGCCGGGAGCAGCCCTTGCAGGGCCGCTGCGTCCACGGTGTCCGTATCCACATAGATGCGGTCGAAGTGCTCCGTCAGCAGGGCGAGGGTGACGCCGCCGTCGTTGGCATCCGCCGTCACCTGATCCCGCACCAGCACCGACAGGGCGGTGGTTTTGGGCAGGGCCTCCCGCACCCCCTCCACGAACACGCTGAGGGTGTCGGTGAGGTTGGTGACGGAGCCGTAGTCGATGCGGTCCAGACGGCCGTGGACGGGATAGGTGCAGTAGTCCAGCAGGATTTCGTCGAAGCCCAATTCGGCGCACTCCTTACACAGCTGCACCAGATACTCCCGTGCAGCAGCCTTGCCGGGGTCCAGCCAGCAGGCGGCGTCATCGTCGTACCACAGCCAGCCGTCGCCGGTCCGCAGCAGCCCCGCCTGGTCGGGCTGGGCGTTGGCAAAGTCCATATCGGCAAAGCAGGCGATGCGGGCCACAGTCCATGTGTCGCCGGAGAGGAGGGTCTTGAGGCTTGTCAGCGTCTCCGGGCCGCCGGTGGTGACGGTGTCTCTGGCGGCGGTCTGCGTGTCATAGGTGACGGTGCCGTCCCGCAGCTTCACCGGGATCACCACCGCCTCCGGGTGCTCCGCCAGCACGGCGGAGGGATCCTCCGTCAGCACGGTGTCCGGCAGCTGGCGGGCGTGAAGCTCCTTCAGCATGGGGCGCTCCGGCTCATCGATGATGAGGTCCACGTCATCCGGCGTGGTGTCCTCCGGCTGCTGGGGCTGCTCCGTCTGTCCCTTTTTCAGGAAGGGCAGCTCCAGATGCCGGTGGCCCTCGTCATCGTAGACCATATACTCCTGCGCCACCAGATATCCCACGGCGGCCAGCAGGATCAGCACCAGCACAATGACCAACGCCAGTTTCCCGTGGTTTCGGCCACGGTAGCTCTGATAACCTCTGGTTGCCATGACGATACCTCCTTTTTCTCAGGTTCAGGGTCGGATGGCATCCAGCTGTGCCACCCGGCGGGCATGGCGTCCGCCCTCAAATTCGGTGTTTAGAAAGACCTCCACCATGCGCTTGGCCAGATTGGGGCCGGTGATGCCGGCGCCCAGCGCCAGCACGTTGGCATCGTTGTGGCGGCGGGTCATCTCGGCGGACAGGGGGTCGGTGCAGTGGGCGCAGCGGATGCCAGCCACCTTATTGGCGGCGATGGAGATGCCGATGCCGGTGGTGCAGATGACGATGCCCTTGTCGCACTGACCGGAGGCCACCATGCGGCCTACCTTCTCGCCGTACATGGGATAGTCTACGCTCTCGGTAGAGTAGCAGCCCACATCCTCGAAGTCGATGTTGTGCTCCTCCAGCCAGATGAGAATGTCCTGCTTCAGCAGATAGCCGCCGTGATCGCAGCCGATGGCAATTTTCATGGTGTATTCTCCTCTTACAATTCTTTGAACTCCGGCTTTCCGCCGGTAAAGGTGGTGAAGTAGCGGAAGCCGCACTCCCGCAGCAGCTCCTGCCGCTGGCGGATGAAGCAGCCCACGTCCTCCGGGCGGTGGGCGTCGCTGCCCAAGGTGATGATCTCGCCCCCCAGACGGCGGTAGAGCCGCAGGATATCGGCGCCGGGCAGAGACTCGTTTCCACGGTTGGTGTTGCACTCGATGCCCAGCCCCTTGGGGATGATGGTACGGAAGATCTCCTCCACCTGATCCATGTGGTGGGCGAAGGTCATGTGCTCACCGTAGTTTTCGTTAATATACCGCAGGGGCAGGGTCAAGTGGCCCAGCACCTGAAACTCACCCCATCGGGCCAGCGCCAGCACGTCCTCCAGATAGCTGTCGATGATACTATCATAATACGCTTCGTCGGCTTTTTCAATATAATAGAGGTCTTTGTGGTGAAATTTCTTTCCCGCCATGTGGACGGAGCCGATGACAAAGTCCAGCGGAGGGGCATTCTGCATCAAATGCTCCGCCCGCTGAAAGCTCATGGCAGCCTCTCCCAGTTCCGCTCCCAGCCGCAGGGTAATGCGGTGGCCCCACTGCTCCTGCGCCTGACGGAACTGGCGGCAGACGGCGTCCCAATCGAAGTCCCAGCGGGGCTTCTGCTCCGGGCCCCAGTAGATGGTGTCCACGTGGTCCGTCAGGCACAGTTCATCCATTCCGGCGGCCACGGCGGCCTGTGCCGCCTGTGCCATGGTCTGCCGCCCGTCCTGCGAGCAGGTGGAATGTACGTGATAATCTGCCAGATACATAGGCGTTACCTTTTCTTGAAGAAGCTACGGTGCTTCTCGTAGTTCCCCTCGTTCAAGGTCTCGCTGAATTTCCGCAGGGCATCCTTCTGCTCCCGGTTCAGGTTCCGGGGCGTCTCGATGGTGACGGTGACGTACTGGTCGCCACGGCCCCGGCCGTTGAGGACAGGGATGCCCTTGCCCTTCAGGCGGAACACGGTGCCGGTCTGCGTCCCCTCCGGGATGGTGTACTTCACCTTACCGTCGATGGTGGGGATCTCCAGTTCAGCGCCCAGCACCGCCTGCGTGAAGGTGATGGGGGCCTCGCAGAACACGGCGGTGCCGTCCCGGCGGAACACGTCGTGGGGCTGCACCATCACCGTGACCAGCAGGTCGCCGGCGGGGCCGCCGTTCTTCCCGGCATGGCCCTGTCCCCGCAGGGAGATGGTCTGGCCGTGGTCGATGCCGGCGGGAATGGAGACCTTGATGGTCTTTCGCTTGCGGGTGAAGCCGCCGCCGTGACAGTCGGGGCAGGGCTGGTGGATGATGCGGCCCGTGCCGCCGCACTTGCGGCAGGGGTTGCTGGAGGCGAACACCCCCATGGGCGTCTGGCGGCGGGTCTGCACCACGCCGCTGCCGTGGCACTCGGGGCAGACCTCCGGCGTGGTGCCGGGGGCGCAGCCGCTGCCCTTACAGGTGGCGCACTGCTCCATGCGCTCCACCGTCAGCTCCTTTTCGCAGCCGAAGGCGGCCTCCGTAAAGCTCAGGGATACGCTGACCCGGATGCTCTCGCCCCGCTGAGGGCCGTTGCGGCGCTGCTGTTGGCCGCCGAAGCCGCCGCCGAAGAAGCTGCCGAAGATGTCCCCCAGATCGCCGAAGTCGAAACCGCCGCCGAAGCCGCCGCCCTGACCGGCGCCATAGTTGGGATCGGTGCCGGCAAAGCCAAACTGGTCATAGCGGGCCTTCTTCTCCGGATCGGACAGGACCTCGTTGGCCTCGTTGATCTCCTTGAATTTCTCCTCGGCCTCCTTGTCGCCGGGGTTCATGTCCGGGTGATATTTGCGGGCCAGCTTTTTATAGGCCCGTTTGATCTCGTCCTCGCTGGCGTTTTTGTCTACGCCAAGGACCTCGTAATAGTCTCGTTTTTCTGCCATACCGGCGTTTCTCCCTTCTCCGGGAATATCCGGCGGCCGGAAAGACGGCCGGATATCATCTGGTTCCAAACGCCACAGGAAGGGACAGGAAGCCCTGCCCCTTTCCGGTGGTCAAGCTGCGCTGCGGGGCGCAGGATGCTTACTTATTCTGGTCGTCATCATCCACGACCTTGTAGTCGGCGTCGTAATACTGGCCGCCCTGTGCGCCGGTGTCGCCGCCGGGCTGCTGGGCAGCAGCGTCGCCCTGAGGCGCCTGCTGCTGGTACAGCTTCTCGCTCATCTTATAGAAGGCCTGCGTCAGCTCCTCGGTGGCGGCCTTGATGGCGTCGGTGTCCTCGCCCTTCAGGGTCTCCTTCAGCTTGTCGATGCCGGCCTGAATGGGAGCCTTCTCGCTCTCGGGTACCTTGTCGCCCACTTCGCTGAGGGTCTTTTCCGCCTGATAGACCATCTGATCGGCCTGATTGCGGACCTCCACCTTCTCCTTGATCTTGGCGTCCTCGGCGGCATACTGCTCGGCTTCCTTCACAGCGCGCTCGATATCATCCTTGCTCATGTTGGAGGAGGAGGTGATGGTGATGTGCTGGGCGTTGCCGGTACCCAGATCCTTGGCGGAGACGTTGACGATGCCGTTGGCATCGATGTCGAAGGTCACCTCGATCTGAGGCACGCCACGGCGGGCCGGGGCGATGCCGTCCAGATGGAAGCGGCCCAGGCTCTTGTTGGCGGCAGCCATCTCACGCTCGCCCTGCAGGACGTTGACCTCCACGGAGGTCTGGTTATCGGCGGCGGTGGAGAAGATCTGGCTCTTCTTCACGGGGATGGTGGTGTTGCGCTCGATGAGGCGGGTGCAGACGCCGCCCATGGTCTCGATGCCCAGGGACAGGGGGGTGACGTCCAGCAGCAGCAGGCCCTTGACGTCGCCGGTCAGCACGCCGGCCTGCAGGGCAGCGCCCATGGCCACGCATTCATCGGGATTGATGCCCTTGAAGGGCTCGCTGCCGGTGAATTTCTTCACGGCCTCCACCACGGCGGGGATACGGCTGGAGCCGCCCACCATCAGCACCTTAGACAGGTCGCTGGCCTTCAGACCGGCGTCGGACATGGCCTGACGCACGGGGCCCATGGTGGCATCCACCAGATGGCCGGTGAGCTCGTTGAACTTGGCACGGGTCAGGGTCACGTCCAGATGCTTGGGGCCGGTGGCGTCGGCGGTGATATAGGGGAGGTTGATGTTGCTGCTGGTGACGCCGGACAGCTCGATCTTGGCCTTTTCAGCGGCCTCCTTCAGGCGCTGCATAGCCACCTTGTCGCCGGACAGGTCGATGCCGTCGGTGCGCTTGAACTCGCTGACCAGATACTTCATGATGCACTGGTCGAAGTCGTCGCCGCCCAGACGGTTGTTGCCGGCGGTGGCCAGCACCTCGATGACGCCGTCGTCGATCTCCAGAATGGAGACATCGAAGGTGCCGCCGCCCAGATCGTAGACCATGATCTTCTGGGTCTGCTCCTTATCCACACCGTAGGCCAGAGCGGCAGCGGTGGGCTCGTTGATGATACGCTTGACATCGAGACCGGCGATCTTGCCGGCGTCCTTGGTGGCCTGACGCTGGGCGTCGGTGAAGTAGGCGGGGACGGTGATGACAGCTTCGGTGACGGGCTGGCCCAGATAGGCCTCGGCGTCGCTCTTCAGCTTTTGCAGGATCATGGCACTGATCTCCTGCGGGGTGTAGCTCTTGCCGTCGATGTTCACACGGTGGTCAGAGCCCATCTCACGCTTGATGGAAGCGATGGTGCGGTCAGGATTGGTGATGGCCTGACGCTTTGCCGTCTGGCCCACCATACGCTCGCCGCTCTTGCTGAAGGCCACCACGGACGGGGTGGTGCGGTTTCCCTCTGCGTTGGGGATGACAACAGCCTCGCCGCCCTCCATGACGGCGACGCAGGAATTGGTCGTACCAAGGTCGATACCGATAACTTTAGACATAATGATTGCCTCCTGATAAGATATATATAGATTGATTTTTTACGGATCGTTACTGCTGGTCCGGGTTCACGGGGATCACGATGGAAGCGATGATATAGGCCAGCAGGCCGCTGCCGCCCATGAAGCCCAGCAGCACCCAAGCCAGACGCACCAGCGTGGGGTCGATATTGAAGTAGTCGGCAAGGCCGGAGCACACGCCGCACAGCATTTTATCGTTGACGTTGCGATACAGTCTCTTTCTCTCCATGACGCTTCTCCTTTCAGTTGGCTACCTTGACTATGGCGAACCGGAGGATCTTGTCGCCCAGCTGGTAGCCCTGCTGGAGCACCTCCACCACGGTGTTCTCACCGGCGTTCTCGTCCTCCACGTGCATCACGGCATCGTGCTTCTGAGGATCGAAGGGCTGGCCCTGCGCCTCAATGCGGGTGACGCCCAGCTTCTCCAGCACTGCCAGAAACTGCCGACAGATCAGCTCCATGCCCTGACGGTGGGGGTCTCCCTCGTCAAACTGGGCAAGGCCACGCTCCAGATTATCCAGCACCCCCAGGAACTCCTTGACGGTGTCCGCCTTGGCGTCGGCGTAGACGTTTTCCTTTTCCTTGGTGGTGCGCTTGCGGTAGTTATCGTATTCCGCCGCCAGACGCAGATACTTGTCGCTGGCATCGCTGACCATTTTAGCCAGCTGCTCCATCTGCTCCATCTGCTCACGGGTGACGGTAAAGGTCTCCTCCTCGGCGGCCTTTTCCGCAGCCTGCTCCGTTTCCGGGGCGGTGTCGGCCTGCGGCTGCTCCTCCTGAGGGGTGTTCTTCTTTTTTTTCTCACTCATGACTGTTCCTCCTTGGTAGGCGGCAGCTGCCGCTTTTCAAACATATGACTCAGACTCTCGGCAAAGCAGGTGAGCCGGGCCGCCACGGACGCATAGTCCATGCGGGTGGGGCCTACCACCCCTACCAGCCCACGCATACCGTCACCGATATCGTAGCTGGCGATGACCACGCTGCTCTCCTTCAGGGCGGCATCCACATTCTCCGGTCCGATGAGGATCTGCACCGGGGCGTTGCCCGACGGCACCGGAAGGTTCTGCTTGTTGTCCACCATAAAGGTCATCAGGTCACGGGCCTTGTCGGCGTCCCGATACTCCGGGAATTTCAGCAACTGGGTGGTGCCGCCCAGATAGACCTCCTGCCCGGCGGCATCCTTCAGCAGCTGTCCGGCGTATTCGCACACCTGATTCAGCAGCAGGAACCACTTGCCGGACACCTGATCCGACAGGCTCATGAGCCGGGCGTTCATCTCCTCCGGCCCAAGGCCGGTAAAGTGCGTGTTCAGCAGGTGGCTCATCTCCGTCAGAGCCTCCCGCTCCACCGGCAGCTGCCAGCGAAGCAGCTGGCTCTTGACCCGGCTGTCCGACAGCATGGCCACGGCGATGAAGCTGTCATCGTCCACGGCAATGAGGTCGAACCGCTGCACCGTCACCGCCTGCGTGTGGTCCGCCACGGCATAGGCGGGGTAGCCCACCATGCTGGAGACCATCTGGCCCGCTTGGGCCATCACCTGATCCACCTGAGACATTTGCCCGGTGAGGGAGCGGCGGATGCTCTCGGCCTCCGCCTCCGGCAGCGCACGGCGCTCCATGAGCTCGTTGACGTAGAGCCGGTAGCCCCTGGCGGAGGGGACCCGCCCGGCAGAGGTGTGGGGCTGCTCCAGATATCCCATCTCCACCAGATCCGCCAGCTCGTTGCGGATGGTGGCGGAGCTGATCCTGCCGGGCATCTTCTCAGCAATGGCCTTGGAGCTCACCGGCTCCGCCGTGGCCACATAGCCGTCCACCACGATCTTTAATATTTGCTTTTTCCGGTCTGTCAATTCCATGATAAAACTCCATTTAGCACTCCTATCTCCTGAGTGCTAAATGGAGTTTACCACCGTGGGCAGGTAAAGTCAATACCCGCAATTTTAATTATTTGTAAACACGTCGCTTACCAGCGCAGGCGGCCGCCCGGCAGCTGCTCCGGGAGCCAGCGCTGGCGCTGCATCACCGGCAGCACCGCCTGAAGCAGGAAGCCCAGCAGCAGAATTTGCAGCGGCAGATACAGGGCGTTTTTCACGGCGCTCTGGGTCAGGTAGTAGAGGTAGCCCTTGCTGTACAGGATGGCGCTCCAGAGGGCGCCCAGCAGCACATTCTGGATATTGGTGAGGAGCTTGGCCAGAATGATGCGCCGCCACGTGATCTTGGCCCGGTAGAAAAACAGGGCGTAGATCATGCAGCCGGTGATGGTGGTCAGCATATAGCCGGGGAAATAGGGGTAGCCGCCGGAGGACAGGAAGAAGCTGAGGGTATCCTCGGCGGCGCCGAACACGATCACCGCCAGCGGGCCGCAGACCAGTGAACAGAGGGCACGGGCCAGAAAGGTAACGCTGAGGGACAGGCTCTCGCCCAGACGGATGGAGCAGTGGCTCAGGACGATACAGGCGGCGATCATCAGGGCCATGAACACCAGACGGCGCAGATGCTTCAGCTCCCCGGCGGCGCTGCGCCAGTAGCCGGGAGACAGGGGATGGGGATAAAGCGGCATAAAAAAACCTCCTCTGATTTGGCAGACCGGACAGGCCGGACAGCCGCACAGAGGAGCGCCGGGGCTTACTGCCCCGGAGATGACCGCTATGCGGCAGCGGGATGCGAGATCTGCACTGCAAGGCGATGCCATTTCGTCCGGCGGACAACTCCCCGTTCCGCCGGCACTATGCCCCCATGGGGGCGACACGCAGATCCCTACTCTGCCTTTGTATGTGTGATGGGTTTAGTATAGCACATCGGCGGGAAAATGCAAGGATAATCGCCGAAGCGCCGCCGGTGGCGGAAAAAGCGAGGCGATTTCGAGGAAGTGTCCCGGTTTTCACGCCCCAAAGGGGCTGGAAACCGGCTGACACGACGGTGTTCCGAATCGCCGAAGCGCCGCCGGTGGCATACTTTTCCCAGCAGTTCTTTCTTTTTGTCTCCGACGGCATACTTTTTGTCAACAGCGACAAAAAGTATGCAAAAAACGCCGCCAGAAACCGATGGTTTCTGGACTTCCTTTCCTCTCAAGAGCTGCGTTCGTTATGGGCCGTAAAGGGGATCGACTGTGCAACAAACCCGCTGCCGCTCCCTCTCAGGTGAAGGGGCGTGTGGGTCTACCGCTGGGGGAGTACGGATCCCCACGACCAGTCTGCGGGCTGGTCTCGGAATGACAGGGGGTGGCAAGGCGGGAAAAGGGCGCTCTCCCCGGTGGGGAGAGCGCCCTTTTGTATGGAAAAATATCAGAGTCTAACTTGCAGCGGTAGGCTTAGCCCTTGACCACGGTGTACCAAACATCGCCGTTGGTCTGAGTCTGAGACACGACCTTGTAACCATCGGCCACGAAGTTGGTGCCGGCGCCCTCGGCCGTGCAGTTGGACGGGTCGAAGTTGATAAACGTACCGCCCTGAATGATGGCCTTAGCCGTACCATTCTTGTAAGCTTTGTCCACGCAGTTGATCAAGAAGTTGTAACCGTAAGTCGGGTTGCTGTACGGCTCGCAGGCGAAGGTACCGCCGTTGATGATGAGGGTACCCTTCTGGACCTGCACAGCAG
>ERZ894186.783-NODE-783-length-11511-cov-9.001833_pt1 | contig 11511 bp, 8 predicted proteins | sample MGYA00380280_ERZ894186 | MGnify/ENA primary metagenome ERZ894186 (study PRJEB32331, sample SAMN06328449) | human gut metagenome | biome: human gut microbiome; feature: stool | host: Homo sapiens | collected 2013-02-13 ... | reverse complement strand
GAACAGAAATCATAAAAGGAACAAGATCTGATATGAGTATATGAATTAGGAATTCCAGGAAAACATCTCCCTCCTGTTGTCGGTGTGGGATGTGACAACAGAATAAGTGTGTCATATCTTAGAACAAATTGGAACCTGAAAAAGCCCCTGGAAGTTGCCACTTCCAAGGACTCATTTTAGTACTTAATCACCAATTACAGAGTATCATTTCTCTTGATATAACCAGGCTGGTCAGCCGGAGATACGATTTCTTTCTTACGGATGAGTCGTGCCCATTTGTCAACGACTTCATTCTCTACGTGAACACCCTCACCTACAGTAACTTCAGCGAGAACAACACTGTTTTTGACAACAGCGCCTTTTTTGATCACGCAGCCACGTCCGATTACTGAATTTTCAACAGTACCTTCAATCTGGCAGCCATTGGAGATTACGGAATTCTTAACTTCTGCTGTGCTGAAATACTGAGTCGGGCAAGAGTCGTTGGTACGTGTATAGATCGGCCAGTTCTCATGGAACAGTTCCTGAGCTGCTTTGTAGTCAAGCAGATCCATGTTTGCTGCATAGTAGCTTGGGAAATCTGTGATGCTTGCAAAGTATCCTTTATGTGCAACGCCACGGATATCCAGAGTTTCACATTTGTCGTTCAGGATATCTGTCAGAGTGTACATGGAGGAAAGCTTCTTAGCTTCTTTTACCAGGCTGATGAAGAGCTCTGTCTTCATGACGCAGGTATCCATATAGATATTCTGGTTCTTCTTATTACCATGGTTAGCACCGATGGCTTCTACACCTTTCTGGCGGTTCAGTTCCAGAACATTACAGGTCAGATATGCTTCCTTGGCATTATCAACAGAATGATAAAGCAGGGTAACATCTGCACTGGAGTCAATATGTGTATGTATAAACTGATCAAAATCAATGGAGTAAACCATGTAGCTTGGAGCAATGACAACATATGGCTGCTGCATTCTGCTCAGGGATTCCATATTGTCCATGTAGCAGGAGATATCTGTGTTGTAGATATCATTGTCATTATTATGCTCTGAGAAGAGAAGCTGAAGTTTGCCACTCTTGGAGTTAATGTTGTAATGACGTCCTGTTCCAACGTGCTCTACAATAGAACGAGGTTTATTGTTGATATAAACCTGGATACGGTCAATATTACTGTTAGTCATGTTGGAGATAGGGAAGTCGATGACTCTGTATCTTCCAAGGAAGGAAAACGCGCCAATCGGGCGATAATCCTGCATACCATCTACATAAATGTTTCTCCCAGAGGAGTTTACGATACCAAATGCCTTATACATATTATTCTGCCCCCTTTACACGTTTCGCCACAAGTTCGATGTGCTCGCTCTTCGGATCACCTACAATGGTACCTTTACCGATACGGATACCGTCGGCTACCAGTGCACGCTGAACTACAGCGCCTTCTTCTACGATAGCACCTGGCATCAGAACACTGTCGATAACGATAGCGCCAGCACCAATCTTAACACCTGTAAAGAGTACGGAATGTTTCACTTCACCCTGAACAACACAACCCTGTGTGATATATGCATCTTTAACGTCTGCTTCTGCACTGATATACTGTGGAAGAGCAGTAACGTCTTCTGTATAGATTTTCCAGGATGGGTCGCCCAGATCCAGTTCGTTCTTGGAGCTTAACAGATCCATGTTTGCTTCCCAGAGAGAATCAATTGTACCAACATCTTTCCAGTAGCCCTTGAATTTATATGCATAAAGAGTCTTATTATCGTTAAGCATAGTAGGGATGATATCTTTACCAAAGTCATGGTTGGAATCAGGATTCTTGATATCAGCCATCAGCATCTTGCGGAGAAGTTTCCATGTGAAGATATAGATACCCATGGATGCAAGATTGCTGCTTGGATGCTCCGGCTTCTCCTCAAACTCAGTAATACGGCTACTCTCATCAGTAACCATAATACCAAAACGGCTGGCTTCCTCAATGGGAACCGGCATACACGCGATCGTAATATCTGCCTTGTTCGCCTTGTGGAAATCCAGCATCACTTCGTAATCCATCTTATAGATATGGTCACCGGAAAGGATCAGTACATAATCCGGGTTATACTGCTCCATATAAGCCAGATTCTGATAGATCGCATTGGCAGTTCCTGTGTACCATTCACTGCTTGTGCTCTTCTCATACGGAGGAAGGACTGTGACACCGCCTTCATTGCGGTCAAGATCCCACGGAATACCGATACCGATATGTGTATTCAGGCGGAGAGGCTGGTACTGTGTCAGCACACCCACCGTGTCAATTCCCGAGTTAATACAATTGCTCAGTGGAAAATCGATGATACGATATTTACCACCAAAAGCGACTGCCGGCTTTGCAACCTTTTCTGTCAAAACTCCTAACCTGCTGCCTTGCCCACCGGCCAAGAGCATGGCAATCATCTCTTTCTTAATCATGCGATCACCTCTTGTATGTTATGATTATTCCATTATAGCATACTTTACTGTATTAGTGAACATTTTTTACAATTATTTTAGCTGTATTTTACTTTTTTTATCGCTATTGTATATTATAAATTGGTAAGACTCATCATTTTTTTCATTCCTCTGGTAATTTTCAACATTTTTCGATGTTATTTTCTGGTTACTTTTATATTCCGGAAAAAACCGCTTTTTTAGCCAAAAGAACCACTTTTCAATTGTTTCTGTTGGCGTTATAATAAAACAGACAAAAGAGCTACGAAAATAACATATATATAAGGAGATTATTATGTATCAGATAGACTTTCATAAACCGCTCCATATTCATTTCATCGGGATCGGAGGCATCAGCATGAGCGGCCTTGCCGAGATCCTTCTGGAAGAAAATTTCCGGATTTCCGGTTCCGATGCCAAATCCAGCCCGCTGACCCGCACACTGGAAGAACGTGGCGCTGTGATCTATTACGGACAGCGCGCTTCCAACATCAAGGATGATGTAGATGTGGTTGTCTATACAGCAGCGATCCACCCGGACAACCCGGAATTTGCCTGTGCGAAAGAAAAAGGGCTTCCAATGCTCACCCGTGCAGAGCTTCTGGGACAGATCATGCGAAACTACGATACACCGATCGCAATTTCCGGAACCCACGGAAAAACCACTACTACTTCCATGGTTTCCCATATCCTTCTTGAGGGTGACTGTGATCCTACCATCAGTGTTGGCGGAATCCTTCCTGCTATCCACGGAAATATCCGTGTTGGAAATTCTGAGACTTTTATCACAGAGGCATGCGAATACACCAACAGCTTTTTAAGCTTCTTCCCTAAGATCAGTGTGATCCTGAACATGGATGCCGATCATCTGGATTTCTTCAAGGACATCGATGACATCCGCCATTCCTTCCGGAAATTTGCAGAGCTTCTCCCTGCTGACGGTACTCTGATCATCAACGCCGACACACCGGAGTATGAGACGATCACCCGGGAGCTTCCATGCAATGTTCTTACCTATGGTCTGGAGCACGATGCCGATTACACCGCAGCAGACATTACCTGGGATAAATACGGACATCCTTCCTTCTCCGTTCTCTTCCGGGGCAAAAAGATCGGCAGCTATTATCTGCGTGTACCGGGTATCCACAACGTATCCAATGCACTGGCCGCCATTGCCGTAGGACGCCTTCTGGACCTTCCGGATGATGTGATCGTTAAAGGTCTCGGAAGCTTTACCGGTACAGACCGTCGTTTCCAGTATAAAGGTGAGATCGGCGGTATCACCATCATTGATGATTACGCACATCATCCAACCGAGATCGAGGCAACCCTTCATGCTGCAAAGAATTATCCGCATCAGAAGGTATGGTGTGTATTCCAGCCTCATACCTACACACGTACCAAAGCTCTTCTTCCGGAATTTGCAAAAGCGCTGACTCTGGCCGATCATGTTGTACTGGCTGATATTTATGCCGCACGTGAAACAGACAATCTTGGTATTTCTTCCCAGGATCTCCAGAAACAGATCCAGGAACTTGGAACCCCCTGCGAATATTTCCCGACTTTTGATGAGATCGAGAGCTTCCTCTTAAAAAGTTGTGCACATGGTGATTTGTTGATAACTATGGGCGCCGGAGACGTTGTAAATATTGGAGAACACCTTCTCGGAAAATAATTATCCACATTATCCACATGCTTATGCACATTTCAGACGTGCCTGGCATGTGGATTTTTTTGTGTATAACCTACTTGACATAATTCAACAGCCAAATTCAACAAATACCGCATTTTTCTTACAAAATTAAGGTTTTTGTTAGTTGCTGATAATGTTATCCTCGAAGTTTTCCACACTATCCACATTTTCCACATGGAAATTGGTGCACAACTTCTGTGAAAATAGACTATTCTCAAGTAAAAGCGGTTGTGCTATAATCCTTTTTAGCATGGCGGACTTCGGGATATCACCTGAAATATCTGCTGTATTTTAGAAAGGGAGCTGCTGATCATGAGCCTGATTTCACTTCAGAATTCCTCGGAACTGGAGGTAACGATTCTTTCCAATCGCTTTATTGACAATTTCATGCCTCGTGCCAACGGGGAGTTCGTAAAGGTATATATCTACCTTCTCCGGATGGTATCTGCCGCTCCTTCTTCTTTCAGCCTGGAGCATATGGCAGACAGCCTTTTCTGCACGGAAAGAGATATTTCCCGTGCGCTGAAATACTGGGAAAGTGAGAAACTAATCGCATTAACCTATACTGCAGATCAGAAGCTTTCCGGGATCACTTTGCTGGAACCCTTTGCGGATACCGGTCATAGAGAGAGCAGCGCTTCCGTGGATACTTTCACCGGTTCCGGCAATTCTGCTTCCGTTTCCGGGAACACGGATCCGGGAGTCCCAAGCTCCGCTGATTACATTCTCAGTCTCACTCCTGACCGGATCAGAGAACTTAAGCAAAACGAAGAGATCAGTCAGCTTCTCTATATCACAGAGCAGTATCTGACCAAAACACTGACGCCTACAGAAATGCAGAAGATCCTTTTTTTCTATGATGAACTCCATATGTCTGCGGATCTTATCGAATATCTGGTGGAATACTGTGTTTCCAGAGGCCGCAAGAGTATGCGTTATATTGAAACTGTTGCACTCGCCTGGGCAAAAGACGGCATCACCACCGTCGAGATGGCCCGGGATGCCAGCTCCCGTTTTTCCAAGGATTATTACACGATCCTGAAGGCTATGGGGATCAGCGGCCGCAATCCTGTTGATAACGAGATCACTTACATTGATACCTGGCGCAAGACCTACGGTTTTGATCTGGAGCTGATCCAGGAAGCCTGCAGCCGTACTGTCCTTTCCACCGGACAGCCCAGTTTCCAATATGCAGATAAGATCCTCTCCGGCTGGAAAAAGAAAAACGTACATACGCTGGAGGATATCCGGCTTCTGGATGCCGCACACAAAAAACGCCAGCTTGAGAAATCCGTTTCCAGGAAGAAGCAGCCCCAGACTCAGCCTCAGAATAGCAACCGCTTCAATAATTTCCACCAGCGTGATTATGATTTTGCGGAATATGAGAAACGTCTTTTAAATAATCAGTAACAGAACCTGGAAGGAGCGCTTTATGCCTTTACAGAATTTTCAATATGATACTATAATGAGAGAATACAGCCGCCGGCAGGCACAGAACCACCGTATTCTGGAGGAGCACACAGCCGAAGCCTACGGAAAGATCCCCCGTCTGAAAGAGATTGATGACGAAGTGGCAACTTTAAGTGCTGACAAAGTCCGTCGCCTTTTAAACGGCGAAGAAAAGGGAACTTCGGATCTGAAGGCAGCCATCCAGGAGCTTTCCGATGAACGGATCACCCTTCTTGTTGCAAACGGCTTTCCCGGAGACTATCTGGAGATGCCTTACACCTGCCCTGACTGTCAGGATACCGGCTATATCGGCAGCCGAAAATGCACCTGTTTTAAAAAAGCTGAGATCGAACTGCTTTATGCACAGTCCAATCTGAATGAAATTCTCGAAAAAGAGAATTTTGACAGCTTTTCATTTGACTATTATTCTGCTACAATAAAAAACGAAGCCACGGGACTGTCTGCCCTGGAAACAGCCAGACGGGCCTATGACACTGCACAGCGCTTTGTGCAGAACTTCGACCATAAATTTGAAAACCTGTTTTTATATGGTGATACCGGTGTGGGAAAAACCTTTCTTTCACACTGCATCGCCCGAGAGCTTCTCAGATCCACCCACTGTGTCCTGTACTTTTCCGCCTACGATCTTTTTGATATGATGGCTGCGAATTCTTTTTCCCGAAAAGATACCGGCACAGACGAAGAACTGATCTATGACTGTGATCTTCTGATCATTGATGACCTGGGAACGGAGCTTACCAACAGTTTCGTATCTTCACAGCTTTTTCTCTGTCTCAATGAGCGGATCATGCGCAGGAAATCCACGATCATTTCCACGAATCTGACGCTCAAAAATTTCTCGGATACCTATTCCGAGAGAACATTTTCCCGAATTGCCAGCAACTATCAGATGATATCGTTGATCGGGAAGGACATCCGTATACAGAAAATATTTTTAGGAGGAAATTAAAATGGCACAGGTAAATACAAAAGATTTTTCCACACTCCCGGTAGGAAGACTTGGACTGATTCCCCTTCAGAGCTGCAGCTCATTAGGCGCGAAGGTGAATGACTGGCTGGTCAAATGGCGTGCCGAAAGACAGTATCCTGGAATGGACTCCTTTGCATTCGAGGGATACAAGCGCGATTCTTACATTATTGACGCCAAGACTCCACGTTTCGGCTCCGGTGAGGGTAAATGTACCATCAACGAATCTGTCCGCGGTGATGATATCTACGTAATGGTAGATGTGACAAATTACAGCTTATCCTATCCGATCGGACCTTACACGAATCTTATGTCCCCGGATGATCATTTCCAGGATATGAAGCGTGTTATCGCCGCTGTAGGCGGAAAAGCCCGCAGAGTCAACGTGATCATGCCATATCTCTATGAGAGTCGCCAGGACAAACGTGTCGGAAGAGAGTCTCTTGACTGTGCCAATGCACTTCATGAGCTGATCGATATGGGTGTTGAGAATATCATCACTTTTGATGCACATGATTCCCGTGTACAGAATGCGACTCCTCTTCATGGTTTTGAGACTGTACAGCCATCCTACCAGTTCATCAAGGCTCTTCTTAATAATGAAAAGGGACTTCATATCGACAAGGATCATTTCATGACGATCAGCCCGGACGAAGGAAGCATGAACCGTGCGATCTATCTCGCCAATGTCCTCGGTGTTGATATGGGTATGTACTATAAACGTCTGGATTACTCAAGATATGTAAACGGCCGTCATCCGATCGCAGCATATGAATTCCTCGGACCAAAGATCGAGGGCAAGGATATGATCCTGATCGATGATATGATCTCCTCCGGTGATACGATCATTAAGATCGCGTCTCTCCTGAAAGAGAAAGGAGCAGGCAGAGTTTACATCTGCTCTACCTTCGGATTCTTTACCGATGGTCTTGATAAATTTGACGATGCTTACAAGAAGGGCTACTTCGACAAGCTCCTTACTACTAACCTGGTTTATCAGTCACCGGAACTTCTTGAGAAGCCATACTACATCAGCTGCGATATGAGTAAATATATTGCTCTGATCATTGATACGCTGAACCATGATACCTCCGTCAGCCACCTTCTGAATCCGGTAGACAGAATCAAACGCTGCGTAACAAATTACATGAGCCAGCATGAGAAATAAATAAATCATAACGCACGCAAAGCGGCTACACCTTCTGAGAACGATATAACAGTTTCTCAGAAAGCGCAGCCGCTTTATATTTCTGTAACAGACGGATATCCATGATCCGCATCTGCTGTCTGCTTTGCTTTTGATCTTTATGCTGAAATCTTCCTGCAAAAGCTCACATAGGAAGCTTCTGATAGGGAATCCTCTCTTTATCCAGGATCTCCATTTCTCTTTTATGGCAGGTACTTATGATCACCTGTCTGTTTTCTTTATGCAGCCACCTGAGAGCCGCTGCAAGACGTTCTTCATCATACATGCCAAATACATCATCCAGGATCACAGGGAACGGTTCCTCTTTGCAGAAAAGCTCTCCTGCTGCCATACGAAGGGCAAAATAAATCTGCTCCAGTGTCCCGCGGCTCAGTCTCTCAATGGATACGATACGCTCCCCTGTGTTCACAGACATATGCAGTGCCTCATCCATCAGAACCTCCTGGTATCTGCCACCGGTGATCTCACTTAATATCTCAGATGTACGTTTTTTCAGACGGACCCCTACCTGATCCGTAATGTTTCCGGAAAGTGCCTCAATCGTCTCCATGGCCATATTCAGCGCCTGGATCTCCGTTTCCTCCGGAGTGATCACTTCTGTGTTTTCTTCACATTCCGTCAACTCTGCCTGCAGGTTCTCCAGCGCTGTATGCTTCTCTTCGTAGTCACTGTCCAGACTGTTCCGGTTCCAGGTCAGCTCCTCATGTCTGGAATGCCAGCGCTCTCTCTGACGTTCTCTCTTATTCAGCTCCCTGCTGAGCCGTATGCGAAAAAACAATGCCGCTACAGAAATCGCCGCAGTTGCCACGCCTGCCAGAACACTGAAAATGACCTGCCCGGAAAAAGCTGCCAGGCAGCCGGTACCGGCAATCCCGCCAAGCAGCACAACTGCCAGAACTGCATCTGTCAGCTCCCGCCTTCTTTTTACACGATCGATCCGAAGCTCAAGAAGATCCTCTGTACTCCGTTCTCTGGTCCCTATGTTCATCCCGTCCTGCTGCTGCATGATCCGATCACGCTTCTCATCCAGTTCACGGATCTCTCTGCGGATATATTCCATGTTTGCGGAAATCTTTTCTTTTTCCTTTTCCAGCTCCTTTTTTCGCCGGGCCGCTTCTGTCAGATATCCTTTTCTGGACATTTTCAGCATCTGCATGGCTCGTCCCATGTCAATGGAACTGTCACCGGTTCCCTGATAGCTGGCCATGTAATTCTGCAGTTCACGTACGAGATCTTTTCCTGTAACGCTTTTCAGCTGTGCCACAGACACCGTATTATCATAAACTGCCTCACTTACATTTCCCAGAATAGTCCCAAGAGCTCCCTGTTCAGCATCCACAAGGCTGCCATCATCTTCACAGAGAAGCTCTCCCAGCTTCTTTTCTTTATAAAAATTCCTGGTTAGACGATACTTCTTCCCCTTGCTTGTGAACCACATGATCCCACCATATTCTGCCGGATTTTCCCACGGTTCATATTTTGTATATGTATCGTTCAGAGCAGCCTTTCCCCGCAGTCTGCGAACGCCGTAAAACATGGAGCGGATAAATGTATGTGTGGTAGTTTTTCCACTCTCATTTTCACCGTAAAGTACGTTGATCCCAGGCGAAAGCTCCATATCCTTGTCCCGGATCTTCCCGAAATTTTTTATTTTTAAACGTCTGATAACCATCTTATGCTATCCTCCTGTGCTGCCCCTTTATCGCCGGCTGCCTGTCTCAAGCAATGCCTGAAGCCCATAATACAGCGCCTTTTTTTCCACGGTATCCATACCCTTTTTGGCCAGAAAATAGCCGATATAATCACCGATCAGAGTACCGCTGTAGCGTTTGTAGAGCTCACCAAGATCATACGCCGGCCAGGATTCATCCACAACATCGGTAACATTTCCGAGACTTTTCAGTTTCTCAGGGATCAGAAGAAGATCCGGCGAACGCATTCCCTGAAGAACGATCCTGTAGATATTCCTTCCTCCTCTGCGGAAAATCTGGGATTTTACCGCTTCTTCCAGAGATATCTGTGTAGTTTCCTCGTGAAGTGTCATTACCAGCTGCTGATAGGAACGACAGGCAAAGGGAACGAACTCTGTACGGATCCTTCCGTTGATCAGTCGTCCCTCCATATATCCATGTTCCCCTGTATCATTCCTGTCAATGGGCTCCAGAGCCCCGGAAAAGGCCGCCTGGTCACGGATCAGGATCTGCGGCTTGTGGATATGCCCTAACGCCACATAATCGAAGCCTGACGCCGCCAGAGCTGCTGCACTGAGAGGAATATGCTTCTCATCGCCGCCATGGGCCAGCAGAATATGGATTCCTTCTTTCTGGACAGGGACAGCCTGATCATAAAGTCCGTCTTTTATTTCCCGGTCATAGTAACTCAGTCCATATACATAGACATCAAGCCTGGGATCTTTAACGCAGGTCAGTTCCCTGCTCCTGAAAAATATAACGTTGGAATTCCACTCAAACGTATTATAAAAAGAATCTCTGCTTATAAAATCATGATTTCCTGCCATCAGATACACTCTGGTATCCGGGATGGTGGAAAACAGATAATTTACTTCCTTAAGCTCTCTCATAAGAGGCTGGCGGTGGAACAGATCTCCGGATATAAATAGCAAATCCACCGGATCTTCGCGGATGCCCGCAATAACCCGGCGGAAAGTGCTCCAGATTTCTTCCTCCCGCTCTTTGCTCCACGGGCAGCCCCTGTCGGGAACTGCGCCCAGATGCACGTCTGCAAGATGAATAAATCTCATAATAGTGTCTCCCTTGTGTATTCCTTACACGCAATCATTAAAGATCGCAGTTCTTTACAGTTCTCGGGAACGGAATCACATCACGGATGTTACCCATACCTGTGAGATACATAACGCATCTCTCAAATCCAAGGCCAAATCCGGAATGACGGGTAGAACCGTATTTACGAAGATCCAGATAGAAGTCATAATCTTCCGGTTTCAGTCCAAGCTCGTCCATACGTGCTTTCAGTTTACCGTAATCATCCTCTCTCTGGCTTCCTCCGATGATTTCTCCGATTCCCGGTACAAGGCAGTCCATAGCTGCAACTGTCTTGCCATCCTCATTCAGCTTCATATAGAATGCTTTGATTTCCTTTGGATAATCAGTAACAAATACCGGTCTCTTGTAAATCTGTTCTGTCAGATAGCGCTCATGCTCTGTCTGAAGATCGCATCCCCAGAATACCTTATAGTCAAATTTGTCATTGTTTTTCTCAAGAATCTCAACAGCCTCTGTGTAAGTTACATGTGCAAACTCAGAATTAAGCACATGGTTCAGTCTGTCAAGAAGTCCCTTATCTATGAAAGAATTGAAGAAATTCATCTCTTCCGGTGCGTTCTCAAGGACATAACGGATCACATATTTCAGCATAGCTTCCGCAAGCTCCATATCATCCTGAAGATCTGCAAATGCACACTCCGGCTCGATCATCCAGAACTCAGCTGCATGACGGGTTGTGTTGGAATTCTCTGCACGGAAAGTCGGTCCGAATGTGTAGATGTTACGGAATGCCTGTGCATAAGTCTCACCATTCAGCTGGCCGCTTACAGTAAGGTTGGTCTCTTTTCCAAAGAAATCCTGTGAATAATCTACCTTTCCATCTTCTGTCATCGGCATGTTCGCAGGATCAAGTGTTGTTACCTGGAACATCTCTCCGGCACCTTCACAGTCACTTCCTGTGATC
>ERZ894186.780-NODE-780-length-11553-cov-10.686293_pt1 | contig 11553 bp, 10 predicted proteins | sample MGYA00380280_ERZ894186 | MGnify/ENA primary metagenome ERZ894186 (study PRJEB32331, sample SAMN06328449) | human gut metagenome | biome: human gut microbiome; feature: stool | host: Homo sapiens | collected 2013-02-13 ... | reverse complement strand
GAATAATAGAGCAGGTAATCCTGACACATCTTCTCATAAATTAGACCCATGTAATCAGGAAGATACTGCTTTACAGCGTGTGGATAGGTCTTTGCAATTCTGCCAGAGTCAATGGCACTCATATTGATTGGCACAAACCGATACCAGAAACGGAAGAAGTTATCAGCCAGCAGATAGATGGTTTTCTTACCCGGTTTTTCTGTAATCGGTGTTTCTTTCTTCGCAATGCCAAGGTCGATCAGCGTTTTCAGGTACTTCGATACGACCGAGTTTTCCTCGCCGACCTTCATCTTGATATCGTTCATTCGGGAAGCACCTTCTGCAATCGCTTTAATGATTGCATTATAAATGGCCGGCTCCCGGAGTTCCTGCTTCAGTAAGTTCCCCGGTTCCTCATACAGATAGCTGGAGCGGTCAAAGAAATTATCCAACAGAGCTTCATCCACACTATCTCGCACATCCAACTTATTGATATAGTGGGGAACTCCTCCCGTGATCCCATAAATCAGGGAATTGTCTTCTGCAGACAGATTTGGGTGGAACACAGCGGTTTCCTTATAGTCCAGCGGCTCAATCTTAAACTGGCCAGTACGCCTGCCATACAGCGGACTTTCCTTGCCAAGCACCTGACTCTCCATGAAGCTCATAGAGGAGCCGCAAAGAATCAGGTACATCTTGGACTCTGTCCATTTGTGGTCGATGATGTGCTGCAGCATCGCTGAAATGGCCGGCTTTGCCTTTGCAAGATACGGGTACTCATCAATAACAAAGACGATCCGTTTTTCCTTTGAAAGTGCAGTCAGCTCGTCCAAGGCAGCATCATAAGACCTGAACTCCGGTGCAGACTCCATATCTGGCCGCTCAAAACTCATGATTGACTTTGAGAGAGCTTCCAGATTTTCCTTTCCTGTCGTGTTCAATGCAGAAAAGAAAATGGTAGGCTTATCTTTGCAGAACTCGTTGATCAGTGCCGTTTTACCAACACGCCGTCTGCCGTAGATGACAATACACTCAAACTTATCGCCTGCGTACCGTTTGTTCAGCTTCCGAAGCTCAGCCTCACGGCAATAAAATTGACTCATTCGCTCGCCTCCAATAATTATACTCATGAGTTAGTAACTCGTAAGTTACTTTCTTACGAGTATAATAAATCAGATAACTTTCAAAGTCAAGTAATATAAGCCGAATTGTCGCTATTGTAGCCCATATAAAACTTATTGTTGACCTTTAAGAGCCGCTTTTCACAATATCAAACCACTCTACGCCAAACTTTTACGTAGGTACGAGGTAACAGGTACTCGCTATTTTGCGTTCACAGAGTACATGCATAATAAATTACTTTTAATATCCGCGTACATAAATCCCTTATCAGTTCATCATCCACAGGCTCATCGATTTCGCTATGTCCGAGCAGGTTTCGATAATAGGTCAGACTATCTTCTTTATATTTTTTTCCACTTTTTCTGGTTTGATGAAAATCTATTGCATCACATTGAGAAGTCAAATTATATTTATCGCGTATAAATTCTGTAATTTCCTGCTGCTTATGATTTTTTCCAACTATTCCAAGCAAAATTTCATACAACATCAAATATCTGGTCGTAACATTTTCGATTTGAATCGCATGAAACAAAAGCATATACCTGTCATCTGCATTCCGGCCTTTTAATTCGCTCTCAAACGCCTCCTTAAATACATCTACTTTATACATTTCCGCATAAGAGCATTCTACTTTCATTTTTATATCACAATGCATGGTATAACAAGAGTGCCCAGCTTTACCGGGTTCATATATTTCCTCAACTTTTAAATGAAATACTGTAATTTCGCCCCTCATTCTGCCACATATATTGATCAAAAACTTCTTCACTCTTTGGGTAATTGCCTTCTCTGTTCTCTCGTCGATCTCAAAATTCTTTCTCAAAAAAACTCTGATTCCAGTAATATCAACCCCGTCCTGCAGTATTTCCACCGAATCTATTATCGAATCCCCGACATGGAAGCGTCTTTCTTCTCCAGAAATAACACTTCCGCGAAACCCAGATATTGAATACTCAACGTAAGGTAAATTTTCGTCAAACTGGCTGTTGTTCCATTCCATCTCTACGGCAGTGTCTTCGTTCATTTTTATGTACAACTCACTTTCCACACATATTTTTTGTCTTCCCTCTAAGATTTTCTTTTTTGTATTGCACAAACTAAACATACTTATTCGAAATCGGTCTCTAAAAGCTCACATAATTCCGTTCCACGGCCGCTCAACAACATCATTTTTTCTTCATCTTCTCCTTCACCTCGTCAGGCACATCAATCAGCCCAAACCGGTAGAACATTCCGTATATGTAAGTCACGCCCCGGATATCCCCCAGAGCTTTAGGTCGTTCAACTACTTCTCCTACTTTTTTAATATTGCTCAGTGCCAGTAGCACAGAACTCCATGCCAGACTTTTACTCTTCTCCCGTCTGTCAATCCACAGTTCCTTTGTATATTGTCCATTTCTGCCTTTTTTAATCTCGTAAGAGAATGGCAATCCTGAGTAGGTTTTAAATTTTACCCCAGCATAAGCCAGAACCACTCCCCAGAAATTTTCTTCTGTCGGATCAGTCCTCCACCGCTTCATCGCTCTGTATCTCCGCTGCCGCTCTGCCCCAACACTGATTTTCTCTTTATCAGCTGTGCTTGGGTAGTACACACCTTTTTTATACGGAAGATATGAGGTAACGGAGGCTTTGGAAAGCTCAAGAGTTGCTGCGGTTGAGAGGATTGCTTCTTTATAGTTCTGTGTTTCTCGATACTCCTCAAAGGTATCCAGTACCTTCTTCGCCACTTCTGATTCATACACACCGGCCGTGATCAGCAGCTTTCTTACTTTGATCGGGTTCAGAGCCAGCGCATCTGCGATGGATTGGAGGGAGCAGTCTTCCTCATAAAGTGCCACAGCAGCATCCATCTGCTCTCTTAAATTCTTCCCAGCATCATATTCTGGCTTCAGCTTCTTCCGGCCGCCGCCGGGCTTTTTGGCTTTATACGTTCTTTTCTCTCCCATGCTTACTCATGCAGCTCCAGTGGCAGACCATCCGGGTCATGGAAGAAAGTCATCTTCTTTCCGGTATAATCGTCAACCCGAATCGGCTCACATTCTATACCTAATTCTCCCAGCTCTTTCACCGTCTGCTCCACGCTCTCCACGCAGAACGCAAGGTGACGCAGACCACAGGCCTCCGGCCGGTTCACACGCTTCGGAGGATTTTCCTCAGCGAAAATCTCCAGCTCTGTGTGTTCGTTCACTCGCAGATCCAGCTTCCAGTCTTTACGCTCCGGGCGATAGTTTTCCCTGATAACAGAGAAGCCCAACTTGTTCACATAAAAATCCTTAGCTGTTTCGTAGTCAGATACGATGATTGCGATGTGGTGTATTTTAGATAAGTTCATTTTGTGTCACACTCCATTTCTTTTATTTACGTTACAAACTATATTGTGATTTTCAAGATATTTTTTAATAAAAAACTATATGTATGATCCTCCAAATACAGGAGGTATGCAACCTGATTTTGCTCCAGTCAAAATTTTTAGCACATATCCGACGACTGTCACTCTGTTACCTCAGAATTATCATCTTGAAAATCAATCAGTTCATAATACAGCGGCCGGAAGAAATGTCTGCATTTTACAATATCCGCCTTATATGTACTAATATCATTTTCCGATTTCCCATGAAATCTTCCATCCAGATCATCTTCGATCAGTATGGCCTTGCACCGATTAAACTCATCTTTATGTCTGCCAAGGATCTCATATACTTTTTCTAAAAGCTTCTCTCCCGTCAGGCCACTGATCTCTTTGTCAATGACCTTCGGATCTCCCTTCTTCTTTATTGTCTTATTCGGCAAATACTGCTTGTACTCAAATTTATCATTCACTCTCCATATGTAAGAAATACCCGGAGATATTTTTCCTGATTCCGCGCATAGCCAACAGCATCACCAAATTTATCCTTCTTAGACACATTTATAGTTTTTAGGTACGCAAAAAACGCATCCACAAGCGGTTTGATAACCGCCTACCGTTGCTTAAGCCGTTCATCAGAAGAAAGGTCATTCAGTTTCCCTTCTTCCCGATAGATCGCTTGAATCTGTTTCATCAGAAGAAATGCATGGGATTCCTTTTGACAGGATTTTGGAATCAGCTTTAAGGCTTCATCAAATCTGCGGCGACAGTGTACCCAGCATCCAGCAATGGTCAGTTCTTCCAACTCTTTTTCTAAAGTATGGTAGACCTGGTAACCGTCTGTTACACAGATACCGTCGTATCCTTTTAGGAATTCCCGTGAATGGGATGCGTTTCTCGTCTGCTAGTATTCATACAGGACAATCTGCCGTTTTTGATACAAATGTCCGGAACGGTATACCCACATCCAGCTTTTGCTCCCGGCTTTGCGTCCGTCATGGTTTACAGGCACCGGCGTCTCATCTGCCTAGATGACGTGATAGAAATACAATTCTTTATGAAGATGATCATAAAGGATTGATAGATATTCCTCTGCCAAACGTATGCACCAGTTTGCCATGTTCTGCCTTGTGATCTGCAGACCATAACGCTGGAATTCCTGCTCTAACCGATAGAGAGGAACTGCATTCACATACTTTCCATTGATGACCGCAGCACCCAGAGATGGTGATACCAGACTCCCATGCAGTAACGCCTTTGGATGGTCCGCCTTTACCATGTGTTCATCTGTTTTGCTGGCATACACGCCGATGTGATGTTCTTCCACTTCTACCTTCGCAGGTACAAAATGATATTTTCTGGAAATGGCATCCGGTAACTGTTTCCAACCTTTGACACCGAATTCTGCTTCTTTCTTTCCCTTACGCTTCGGCTGCTTTGGAGACTTCAGTTCCAGATCCTCAGGCTCTGCCGTATTAAGATCACAGACCGCTTCCGCTTCATTGAAAAAGACAATCGTTCCATCTACTTCACGAAAACAGATCTGACTGGTATCTTCCATTTTTTCAGAAGACCTGCCAAAACGGTTCTGCTTACCGAGGATCACCTGTTCCATCAGAAGCTGCATTTTTTCATTCGATGCGTGAAGCTCTTTTGTTATGGCTTCCAATTGCTCCTGCTGTTGTAAAAGAAGCTGGATAAGAAACGACTTATCAACACTATTTAATTGTTTCTCCGTATACTTAACTGCCATAACCAAACCTCACTTTTCTGAGTGCTATTATAGCAGAGCCAACGGTTTTTGGCTATTTTTGAATTCTGTCACCTTCGTCGTTTTGACAGCGGATAACAGTCATGAATACCTGAAAATAGAAGCTTGGATTTCAGATATTTATGACTGTTATCCACAATCTGAAAAGTTTTGGAATCAGGAGTATATAGAAACTCACAGAAAACTTTCAGGATGTGAATAACTTTAAATTTTATATCGCACAGGATAACCTGACATGGATGAAAAGGATTTTATTTTCTATGTTTTGCACAAATCACAAGGAAAATTCAGGATCCGGAACTTCTTCTATTGGGCGTCGGGCAACGATTTCCAGACCCTGCATCAGCATCTGATACTGGTCTGTGGTGATCTCCAGCGCTTCCTCTTTTGTACGGGGCCATCGGAAGTTCCCGTTTTCAATCCGCTTGTACAGAAGGAGAAATCCGTCTCCTTCCCAGATAAGTCCTTTTATGCGATCCGTGCGTTTGCCACAAAATAAGAATAATGTATTCTTATCGTAAGGATCCAGCTGGAAGTGAAAACGTATAATCCTGGCTAAGCCATCAATTCCTCTGCGCAGATCTGTAAATCCGGTCGCCAGATACACTTTTTTGAACCCAGAGCCATCATTGAGCATTGCTGATCACTCCCAAAAGTGTTTTCAGAAATGAGGCAGATGCCTGTTCCGTGATTTCCAAAGTAAGGTGGTTTCTACCTCTGAGCACGGCAGCAATTTTATGTTCCGATGTCATATTTACTGGATGGATTGCAGGAGAAGGAACTTCTACAAATGTTTGTGTCTGCCCCGCAGTTTCCAGGTAAGCCTCACGGACTTTTCGGAGCCTCCAGTAATAACTCGCTTTTGTAATGTCATGCAGCTGACACCATTCATCGATCTTCATTCCTTGTGGACGGTTTTGACAGTCTCTGATCAGATCAGCCCATTCACTCAGACGGGTTTGCTGTGCAACTAAACTTGTGTGAGATTTCATGACTCACCTCCTGTGATAAAGTCTAAAAAGTTGAGTACTAAACTTTTTGGACTTTGTAGTGATAAGTCTATTATCTCACATTGGATGATTTTGAACAGGTACTTGCTATTTTGCGTTTACTTTTCCTCCAATTCTTACTTTCTCTATGCCCTCCACACAAAAAGGCCGTGAAATCCACGGCTCCAACATTCCTGCTGCTCTTTTCTTCTGTCATTCCCTGTATATGCTGAATCAAAATAGATTTAGAACACATAAATGATTGGATTTTACCACGATCCCATGAAAGAGGCAAGAAAATTTCAGCTAAGATAATTTACATATTTCCGAAATAGTTCCTAACTCTCTTTTTATCAGCTGGTGTATTCCTGTAATTAAAATTCCTGTCTATAAATGCCTTTCGCAAAGCTCTTCGCACATACTCGTCCACTTTTCCTGACAATAACACCATTTGTTCATGCTTTTCAAACAGACCAATCACATTTCCATGTACAAACTCCGAACGAACTTTATATGCCAGTCTCATATTTTGCGCTATTTCTTCTTTCTCTTTCTGATTTTCCGCAATAAATGATGATGTCATTTCTGATATATTTTTCTTGTGATCCCTTTCAATATTAAAAAGGCACTCCAATAACACACAATACCAGCTTATTTTTTCCACAAGAAATCCTGTTTTTCTTGCAAGCTGAAGTAATATAAGTATTCTGCTGAAGCTGTCTCCATTATTATTAATCGCAGTCTCTACATTTAAAATTAATGTTTCCTGACTGTATACAGACCCGATCTGCTCATTCCTGTCCATATTCGAAAAAGCAATTTCCATAAGCAGCAGCAAATACTTCAATGCCATATTGATTTCCTCTTCGTCAAAAAAGGTCAACTGCATTTCCCCTACGGCATTCGTCTGTTGAAAGCTTCGTCTTGACTTCACCGAATAATCGATATCCGTATTGTACTGATAACATAAATCCGAATATACACTGCAATCCTTCACAAACCACGTAGCCAGTGAAAATAACATTGCCAAGTCCGAATATCTCAAGCTTTTTCTCGAATAATATTGATCCGCCTTGCGTTTATCACCGTTAAACCCCAATTCCTGTGCTTCTGTTTCTTCCCATATACATATCATTGGCTTTCTCAGCAACGCTGCTGCGTCATATTTTCCCAAGTCCTCAAATATCGGCGAATGGCTAACTACATCTGTCATTGTTGTTCCCTTATACGTCATGGACAATGCCGGGCTTGCAAGATATAGCTCCATATTTTTTGTAACATCCTGTGATATAATAAAAAAATTTTTTCCGGTATCTCTATGTGGTTTAATTGAATAAACATAAAATTCATCTTCTATATTGCCCTTCGTTTTCAACCAATTTTTTCATATTCATATGAAATAGCATTACTCATCAATTCTGTGTCAAGTTAATCCTCAATAACCAGCATCTTTCCATATTACTACACTTCTGAGATAATCGCTCCAATAACATTTCGAAGAATGACCCAATCCCCGTTAAAAATGCGTAGGTTCTGTTATATAGTACCCATGTTTGAGGATCTACATAAATAACTTCTCACTCACCTTCCCCAATTATAATCATGCCTTTCCATATATCATCGTTCTTACTTATCCAATAAGAAAAACGCTCATGTAAAAATCGTTTTCTTTCTACGGATGTCTCTTCCATATGATCAATTGCGTTCTCAAAATCCTCATACCTTGCTAATGTATCTACGGAATCTGCTTGGTATCGAAACGTAGGCGGAATATAAAGAACCTTATATTTCCCCTGCTGAACTTTACAAGAAACAAATTGTTTATACTCGAATACTGCTGCCAATCTATCAAATGACATTATATGAACATTCTCTCTTTCTTTCGATGCTCTAACTCTTCGCAGATGGTTGTCATTTTCATATTCATTTCGCCTGCCATAAACAAGTATAAACTGTGGTTCAAACTCTTTTTCCTGTATATCTGATGGAATTGAAAACATTTTATAAAAGGTTTGTATATTCACAGCGTCTTTCAGTATTCCTCTCCACTCATCTATCTGATTAAGCGCCTGATTAAACTCCTGATTAGGATGTCCATCTTTCGCAAACATCCTTTTATTCGGCCTTTCTATTTCAATAAAGACAGGCGTAAACTTCAAACTATTTTGTGCAAGCCATAAAAAATCAGGTTTTCTCCTTACTACCGTTCCAAGTTCCGGCTGAGAAATTAACGCATCCATATATGGATTATGTCCGCCAAAATGATTTATGCCCAATGCTCCAGGTATGAAAGCAGGATTTTTTTCAAAAAATTCCTGAAATTCCTTTTCCGAGTCACCAGCCCCTTTTAATAAACAAGAGTATTTCTGCATAGCTTTTGAATAATAGTTTTCCCACGTCATTTCTTTCGGTGCATTCTCAACTATCTCATAATTCTTTTCAAAAAAGCTCATATTTCATTCACTATCCTTTTCTGAAAGCTCCCTCTTCTAGATATATCCTTCATATAAAATAATCCGTTTATCATTTTTATTGAATCTTCTAAATCCCATTAACCCTCAATAATCAGTACCTTCTTATCTTACCACATTTCTGAGCCAATCGATCTTAGCCAATAATAATAGCTTTGTTCACCGATTTCATCCTCGGCCATCCAGTTTTTAACTGATTGCCCGCTAGTCCTGACTGCAGACCTGAATAATTTTTCTCCAGTATTCTGCACGTACTCCCTTCCTATAATGTCAAGCCCTAAAGTATTGATTTTGTGGGCTTTTTCTTTAAATATTACCTCTCAAAACAGAGCTAAAAGTGTACGACAGTCATCGTATCCTGTACTGAACAGCCATAAAAGGGTATAGCTTATAAAGCGTCCTGATAATGGGGGCTTTTTAGGGCTATAATCCTCTTTCTCGCTTTTATACTCTCAGATATTACAAGACCGGGAAGTCCGCTCTGGCACTTCCCGGTTTACCATCCTATTCTACCGTCACACTCTTCGCCAGATTTCTTGGCTTATCTACATCAAGACCTTTTGCAACTGATACGTAATATCCCATCAGCTGCAGCGGAATCACTGCCAGAGACGTGGCAAAATGTTCATCTGTCTTCGGAATGTAAGTCACAAAATCCGCTGTATCCTCGATATTATAATTGCCATACGTCGTCAGCCCCATCAGATAGGCACCACGGCTCCTGCACTCCACCAGGTTGCTGACTGTCTTCTCATAAAGCTGCTGCTGTGTCAGCACGCCGATCACCAGCGTACCGTCTTCGATCAGCGAAATCGTACCATGCTTCAGTTCACCTGCCGCATATGCCTCTGAATGAATGTAGCTGATCTCCTTCATCTTCAGGCTGCCCTCCAGACAGATCGCATAATCAAGGCCACGGCCAATAAAGAAAATATCCTTCGCATTCGCCTGCTTGGCCGCAAACCACTGAATCCGTTCTTTGTCCTCCAGAATCTTTGCAATCTTATCCGGAATCGTCTGAAGTTCCTCAATATATCCCACGTATTGCTCCTGTGAGAGTTTTCCTTTTACAAGTGCAAGCTGCAGCGCCAATACATACACCGCAATCAGCTGCGTACTGTAGGCCTTGGTCGTCGCCACCGAAATTTCCGGACCGGCGAGGGTATAAAAGACACTGTCCGCTTCCCTGGCAATTGAAGAACCTACTACATTTACGATGCCAAGCGTCCGAATGCCGCGCTTCTTCGCTTCCCGCAGCGCAGCAAGGCTGTCTGCCGTTTCTCCAGACTGACTGATCACGACAACCAGACTGTCCGGCTCCAGAAGCAGATTCCGATAGCGAAATTCAGATGCCAGTTCCACACGGACCGGAATCTCCGCCAGATCCTCTATCACATACTGTGCCGCCATGCCTACATGGTACGCTGAGCCACATGCCACAATATAGACCCTGCTTACCTTTTCCAGATCTTCATCCGTCAGCCCGGCTTCCGTGAGATTAATCGCACCATCCTTCAGTACAGAGTTCAATGTATCCGCCACTGCCTTCGGCTGCTCATGAATCTCTTTGATCATGAAATGCTCAAAACCGGTTTTTTCTGCCGCTTCGGCATCCCACTCCACTGTCTTCGGTTCTCTTTCCACTTCTTCGCCGTCCAGGTTGAAGAATGTAATTTCGCCCTTCCGGACACGCGCCATCTCCAGATTACCGATATAATATACATTTCTCGTATACTTTAAAATCGCCGGAACATCCGAAGCGATATAGGATTCCCCGTCTGCCGTGCCGAGCACCATCGGACTGTCCTTACGGGCTACATAGATTTCCTCCGGATAATCTTTAAACATGATCGCCAGCGCATATGATCCACGAATCCGCACCATCGAATGGTTAATCGCATCTACCGGCGTCCCCTCATATTTTTTATAATAGTAATCAATCAGCTTTACTGCTACTTCTGTATCAGTCTCAGAATAAAACTTATATCCCTTCCGAAGCAGCTTCGTCTTCAGTTCCTGATAATTTTCAATGATTCCATTGTGTACCGCCGTGACATTGCCGTCATCACTTGTATGCGGATGCGCATTGTTCTCCGAAGGCTCCCCATGCGTCGCCCAGCGCGTATGTCCAATTCCGCATGTCCCCGGTACTGACTGACCTCCGTTCGTCTTTTCTTCCAGAACTTTCAGTCTGCCTTTTGCCTTAATCACAGCCACGTCTGCCTTGCCATCCCGTACTGCGATACCCGCTGAATCATAACCACGATATTCCAATTTTGACAGCCCATCCAAAAGTATTGGAGCCGCCTGGTGACTACCTGTAAAACCAACTATTCCGCAAATAATAATCATCCTCCTCTCGGATCTTTTACCTTTTTAGTATATCTGACATGCGACAAAAATCAAGTAAAAACATTTCACAGACAGCATACCGCTTCTGATGGATAATACTCTGGCTTCAACTTCTTCCGGCCGCCGCCAGGCTTTCTGGCTTTATATGCTCTTTTCTCTTCCATAATTATTCGTGCAGTTCCAGCGGCAGGCCGTCCGGGTCGTGAAAGAAAGTCATCTTCTTGTCGGTATAATCGTCAACCCGAATCGGCTCACATTCAATTCCGACCGCTGCCAGTTCTTTCACTGTCTGTTCCACGCTATCAACGCAGAACGCAAGGTGACGCAGCCCACATGCCTCCGGGCGGTTCACACGCTTCGGCGGGTTTTCCTCAGCGAAAATCTCCAGCTCTGTGTATTCATTGACACGCAGATCCAGTTTCCAGTCCTTACGCTCCGAGCGGTAGTTTTCTCTGATGACAGAGAATCCCAGCCTGTTCACATAGAAATCCCTTGCGGCTTCGTAGTCAGATACGATGATTG
>ERZ894186.773-NODE-773-length-11648-cov-12.389632_pt1 | contig 11648 bp, 8 predicted proteins | sample MGYA00380280_ERZ894186 | MGnify/ENA primary metagenome ERZ894186 (study PRJEB32331, sample SAMN06328449) | human gut metagenome | biome: human gut microbiome; feature: stool | host: Homo sapiens | collected 2013-02-13 ... | reverse complement strand
CCTCTATCCTGTAGCATATCTGGCTGCTGGTCTGTCTCTTTTTCTTCTTCCTCTTCGTTTACCTTTGCAACTTGTATTTCTTTTACCATCTTTTCCAGTTCTCTCAGGCTTGGCTGTGGAGTTTCATTGAAGTTAAGGTAAAGGAAGGCTTCTTCGTCTATCTGGAATGTCTGAATACTGGAATCTTCTTTTGCTTTTTCTTCAAAAAATGTAAACTCTTCTTTTGAAATGTAATTCAATCTTGACTCAAAACGGGTTGTGATATATTTTTTATTTCTTTCATCATAGGAAACATATACTGGATTTTTATAGCCATTTTGTCCAGCTATCTTCTCTGCTTCTTTAAATACTTCTGTGTTAAACGGCCAGTTTTTCTTATCGTAGATGGGACGTTCTCCCTTTAGGAACAGGATGCAGTCGTTTTTCGGCATCCGGCTGATCTGTCCCGGAGTCATTAATTTCATTCCGGCCTTGCTCATCTGCAGATTACCACTGCCTTGTGAATGTCCCAGGCTTTCGGAACGGCTGTCGATAGTCATATCCTCTAACATGTCTGATACCCACTGATGCGTTGTATGGGCTGTTGCTCCGGAACCCAAGAATACTGTTGTCGCACAGTTTCCTGTGAATATCTCCCATTTGTCATTAGGATACAAAGTTTTTATCTGGGCAATATCTTGCAGGATCGGTACGATGGACATATTTCTGCTTCGTATTTCCCCAAGAAGTGTCTCACAGTTAAGTGGTTTAGGACCGGCATAGTATTCATCTGCCCACAGCCGTACATGGATCGGTAACTGTCCGTCTCTTCGATTGTCTGCAATCCTTTTTAATACAGTAAATAACTGTGTATAAAACATATTGATAAAAAGATTATAAGAAGAATCTCCTGATGGCATAACAAGAAACAATGCTGTTTTTTTCTTAGGATTTCCCTCTACACCTAATCCCAGTGATGGAATATCTATGTCATCTGTTCCTTCAAATATCCGTTTGATCTCCGGGATTTCAAAAAGACGTAATTGTGCATTAACCATGATAACAATAGAGCGTACGGTTTCCGATGCACCTTCTTTTAACTTGCGATAATCTCTCACTGGCGGATAATCTTCCCCATATCTTTCCTGTAACTCTTGCATATCCTGTTGTAACTGTGTTGTCCCATCTTCATCTATTTTTTGTGTCTCTCTATTAACTAATTCCAATATTCCTGTCATTGAAGCTACTCTATTCTCTTCTTTTGCCTGAAGCCATTCGTACTCAAAAAGCGACTGCAGATACAGACCAACACCATCATCCCAAAAGGGATCACCCTTTTGGGCATCCGGCGGCTTTACAGATGTCTGGATATTTGTAATGAGTTCTACCATATCTGTATAATTTTCTATGTATCTGAACGGATTATACTGGTCTGATTGTGCCATATCTTTAAAATTAAGGCTTTTTACAGCTATCCCTTTTTCTTTTAAATAACCTCCATAATTTTTCAGCAAGTCTCCTTTTACGTCAAGGATAATATTTGTCACATTCGCTAGTAAGATATTCGGGATCAAAAGGGATGTTGTTTTTCCATCACCAGAACCGCCAAGGATCAGGATATGCATATTTGGCAATACCTTTGCATTTACCGTAATATTTTTACTCAGGCAGGTAACAGGTTCTTCCCCTTTTCCATACAGCCTTTTAGCTGTCTTTGGTACATCTGCCCATTCTGCAACACCATGTTCTGCATCGGGATGAAAATTACGGTAATAAGTGAGATAGTAACAGACAAACATTGCCCATGCAGTCAGAGCAATCCCTATAACGGCTGATGTTTTTTCATTGAACCAGTTACGGAATGGATGTATCAATATGTAGGCTAATTTATCTTGATAATTCTGTATCGTCACATCATCTAGTTTGAACAATCCTGCTATATAATAGGATGCAGCCAATGCCAGAAGCAACAGGATAAAAAACATCCCCATGGTGGTTTTCGTTTTTGTATCATACATATTCTCCTCATATAATAAAATGGGCAGAAGAACGATTTTCTTCTGCCCATATAAAAAATAAAAACAGCTATGCCTGTTTATACATAACTGTTTTTAGTAACTGCTGGTCACCGTACTGAAATTCAGCACGTTTTATTTTGATCTGATTGGTGGATCCGGCATCTTTATCTTAAGGTCACTTAAATCTTTCCCCTTCTCTTTATATTTCTGTAATGACGTTACCTTACGTTCTGAAGGTCTGTCTACTTTATCAAAATATTGTTTCGCAAATTCTTCGCCCGTCAGTTTTCTCATCTCACGGTCTACCTGTTTTGTTCTGACATTAAATACAAATACCGGCTCTTCTTTATTTAGAAAAGCGATATATGAACCTTTTTGTGTCTCAAAGACCTGTGTTTCAGGTATCACAAGTTGTTTTTCATTCTTCAGTCTTCTTAATGGCGTTTCAATCAGTACATTTTTATTGCATACACAGCTGATTGAAAGGAAATCTACAGGAAATGTTCCTGTAGCATAAAATTGCCTGATTATTTATTGATTGAACAGACTGATAACAGCTCTATACAACAAAAGGTTAGGAAACTCCCTTTCAGGTGTTCCCTAACCTTTTGTTTGTAACATCGTTTATGTTTCTTTCACACTCCGCTAAATCCATGTACTCGGCTCATTTTTTCTATATTTTAACGGAGACACTCCGTATGTTTTTTTGAAGCTTCTGATAAAATAACTTACATTCTGATAGCCACTGAGCATTGCAACCTCTGTAACTGGAATGTCCGAATTTTGTAACAACTGTTTTGCATGCTCCAACCGCAAATATGTAACATATTTTGAAAGCGTAATATGAAAATGTTCTTTAAAATATTTCGATACATATTTTTCAGAAAGATGGAACTGTTCCCCAAATTTCTTTAATGATATCTCCCCTGTAAAACTCTGCTGTATGTATGAAATCATCTCTTTTTCTACAGTATTTCTTCCACTTTTATCATTTTCGATTATAAATCCATTCTCCCACATGTGAAGAATAAATTGTAAAAGAATTATTTTTGTCTTTATCTGAACAGCTATTTCCAACTTCTTTTCATCATTTTTTGCCATATATATTTCGGCCAACTGCTCACACAACTCTTTTGCTGCATCCTTGATCCTTGGTCTTATCATCAAATGACCATTTTTTAATGGAGTAAGCAATTTATCATCTAACATGTCATCTGTGCAAAAAGAGATATATTCAAGTGGAAAAAGGAAAGTAAAATAATCCACTTCTCCAGCCTGTGAACCCATGAAATGCAGATTTCCCGGCGACACTACAAAAGCATCCCCGGGGGTTCCAATATAATTTTCTCCTGATATACTTACAGTCAAAAACCCACTTTTTACATATATAATTTCCAGTTCATCATGCCAATGTACCGGTATCTGAAATAATCGTCCCTCATTTTTTATATGATATGTACTAAACGGATCATCCTTTGTACCATGCGATTTATTTTCCTTTAATTCAAAGTACATAATCTCTCCTATACTTCTATAAGACCTTTACTTTTCCATTTTCCACTCTTCCATCTAAGTACCATTCCCACAGCTCTCGCACATTCGTCACCTGCCATAGCAATATATGATCCTACAGCCAGAAGTCCCATGTGTATTCCGAGAAAATAAGTTCCGCCAACTGCAAACAAATACATAAATATTGCACCTAGTATAACCGGGAAAAGTGCGTCTCCACTCGTTTTTAATGCCTGACCATATACAAGGTTTGTTACCCTTCCAAATTCAAGAAAGACATCTACTATTAACAACTTTACCACAAGATTTATCATCTGTGTATCATCAGTAAATATATGCACGATAAAATGTCCTGCCAATGCAAATGTCACGGAAAAACAGGTCGCTGTGATGATACCGTATATCGCAGCTTTTCTCGTTCCCCTGTTACATTCCTCAAACTCTTTTGCTCCAATTCTCCAACCGGTCATAATTGCATTTGCCTGAGCAAGGGCAGCTCCCACACAATATGAGAAATTTGCAATCTGTACAGCATATGAGCGTGCTGTAACATTCATTCCATCCACATCCATCTGATTCATAAAACGCACAATAAAGGTCATTGCGATGTTGTAAAGTGCTGTTTCAAGCGCAGAAGGAAAACCAATCTTAACAATCTGCGCAAATATCTTTTTTGATGCAATTCGCTCAGGACTCTGTTTTGCTTTTATAAGCACAGCCCCCATACCTGCTACAATAATAAGATTTACAACTCTTGAAATAACCGTGGCAACAGCAACTCCCATTACACCCCAGTTGAATACAAATAAGAATACTGAATTAAGTATTATATTGAGAACATTTCCAACAACAGTTCCTATCAAAGAATGTTTTGTATATCCAAACACTCTCAAATAACTGGAGAAAATAGGAATCAGTGCATTTAAAAAACATGCGCCGCCAACAATTCTAAGATATATTTCAGCCGGCTCAAGCAAAGCCGGAGCAATACTTACGATTCGAAGTATCCCACCAGAAAAAGTAGCAAGAATGACAGACATTACGATACCTATCAATGCGTTGAATATAAGTCCAAGTTGTCTTGCCTGATACGCTATCCCCGGTCTTCCGGCTCCGATATTTTGTGACATAACAGCTATCATACCCGACGATATTACGCCGAACATGATAATAAAAACACCTATATATGTATTTGCTGTTCCCACTGCTCCTACAGCCTGGTCGCTTACAGATGATAGCATAAGCGTATCAACCATACCTGAAAGCATATAAAATAAAGTTTCTAAACATATTGGCACAGATAGCTGTGTTAATGTTTTTCTTTCAGTTTCCATAGGTTTCTCCTCACATACAATCCAAGAATATTATATCAATAATACGATATATTTCTATGTAATTCTTGTATAATATCATGCGAAAATTGCACTATTTCTACTTTATCTTAAAGAGCACTGGGTGCGAGCTATATGGAATAAAAGAAAAAGGCCACATTTTATATTCTGTTCAATCCATTTAGTCGGTGTCATAACAATTGATTACTCATGCTTACAAGGATTTGCAAATCAGGATAACTTTTTCCGTTTTCCCAATTTGAAACAGTCACGCTTATATTCCAACTTTAACTATGGTGTTGTGAAGTTCAATCAACTTTCAGCATCCGATACCCCACGCCAATGTGTGTTTGGATATATTGTGGAGAGTTCGGTTCTTTCTCGATTTTTTTACGAAGTGTTGCCATAAACACACGAAGGGAAGCAATATCATTATCCCAACTACTTCCCCAAATGCTTTGCGTAAGGAAAGTATGTGTCAGAACTTTTCCTATATTTCTTGTCAACAGGCAAAGCAACTTATATTCAATAGGTGTTAAATGCAACTCTTCTTCATTCAAATAAGCACAACCTGCAGCATAATCTACACGAAGTTTTCCGTTTACAAAAACAACCGCTTCGGCAGGGGATACTTTTTGCATCATCGATAACCTTCTTTGCGTGACTCGTAGTCTGGCAAGCAGTTCCTCAACAGAAAATGGCTTTGTTAAATAATCATCTGCGCCAGCATCCAACGCATCAATTTTATCGGTATCTTCACTGCGAGCACTGATTACGATAATTGGCATGTTTGACCAAGTACGGATTTTTTTAATAATCTCAACGCCATCCATATCAGGAAGTCCTAAATCAAGTAAAACAATGTCAGGATTGTGTGAAGATGCTTCTAAAATTGCCGATTGACCATCGGGCGCCGTCAGATATCGGTATTCGTGCGCTTTCAAGGTTGTTGTAATTAAATTTCTGACAGATGTGTCGTCTTCTACAACTAATATTAGTGACTTATTCATATACTTTGACCTCCCCTGCCGGTAATGTAAATGTAAATACTGTTCCGTGCGGCAGATTATCTGAAACAGTAAGTTCTCCGCCGTGGGCGTTAATAATGGACTTGCACAAAGATAATCCGAGTCCTAAACTTCGGCGGCTGTCTGCAATTTGATTTGCACCGCTATAGAACATGTCGAATATCCGTGGCTTTATTTCGTCAGCAATTCCGTTTCCGTCATCCGATATAGATACGATTGCTTGTTTTCCCCGCTTTTCTGTCCGAATAACAATATGAGAGTTTTTAGGTGTATATTTGATAGCATTATCAACAATATTGATGATTACCTGAACAATAAGCTTTGCATCCATTTTTGCAAGAAGAAATTCTTCTTTGCTTTCAACGGAAATATGATGTTCTTCACTCTTTCGGTTAATATGATGTAACGCTTCTGTGATCACGTCCTCCATCAAATCTTCCGTTATATGGAGATTCAACCGTCCTTCTTCAATCCGGGTTACAGCCAGCAGGTTTTCTACAAGGTTAATCAGCCACATGGAATCATCATAAATATCCATGTACAGCTGCTTTTTTGTATCATTATCAAAAGAATCGCTGTTGGATAAAAGATTGCTGGCATTACCGGAAATGGATGTCAGCGGTGTCCTCAAATCATGTGAAATAGCACGCAGCAGGTTCGCTCGCAACTGTTCATTTTTTGCAAGAATGGCCGCCTCCTGTTTCTCACGGGTATTTTTCTCATTTTCCAAAGCCAGGGCACATTCTCCGAGAATAGACAGTAGAATACTGTTTTCAAATGGATCAAGAGGTATTTCCCCCATCACGATTCCAACAACTCCATATACCATACTGCTGCTGCGAACAGCAAGGTACAGGCATTTTGCATTGGAAAGCGTTCCTGTTGTAGCTCCGGCACGTTTATTGTTTTTCAATACCCAGCCGGCAACGGCCTTTTCATTTTCGGAAATACACGATTCCAAATTTTCTTCAGTTACAGAAAAAATATGCGGCGTATCCAACACTTCTCCATCAGCTAAATAAAAAACGATATCTTTTCCCAAGAGTTTAATGAGCTGATTTGAAGTTGCAGATACAATTTCATTTTTATCTTTTGCCTGTTGCAATAGCTGGTTTGTATCAAATAACACTTTGGTACGGTAAGCAGATTGTGCCGCCTGTTTTGCTTGGTTTTTAATCCGTATAGCAAGAGAACCGGTTAAAAATGCCGCCAAAAACATGATAATAAAGGTAACAGGATAACCCTGATCATACGCCTGCAAGGTAAATTGAGGTTCCGTAAACAGGAAATTAAAGACCAAAACACTTACAATCGAGAAAATTAGGCTGTATATCTGATGTTTCGTGATGACAGCGGTGACAAGAACACCTAAAACAAAAACAGTAATGATATTTGCTTCGTCAAATCCAAATTTCTGGAAAATCATTCCGACTAAACTGGATAAAATCAGGATCGAAGTAGATTTTAATATATCAGTGACAGAGAATACGATATGGTTCTTTTTCCTTCCCCCGCTTAACTGATACACTGCCGCATTAGAAACCGTATCCGGAATAATATGCACATCCAGGTTAGGGGCATAATCAATCAATTTTTCTGTCAGGGTCGGTTTGCTGAGCAAATGCCGTTTTGTAGCAGAACTACGTCCGATCACAATCTTTGACACACCGGACAAACGAGTGAATTCCGCAATCTGAAACGGAACATCTTCTCCGTAAACTGTTTCTATTTTTGCCCCAAGCTGCTCAGCAAGACAAATATTTGAACGCAGGCGTTTTACATTTTCCTCGCTCATCACCGAAAAATCTGGGGTTTCTACAAATAGAGCCGTAAACTCCCCTTTAAAAGCAGAAGCCATTTTTGCGGCGGTACGGATAATTTTCGCATTGGATGGAGAAGAAGATAGACATACAAGAATATGTTCGCCTGTGTGATAATCTCCATGATTTTTTATGCGGGTATTTTCTGTGAGGATATTCACCCGGTCCGCACATCGCCGCAGTGAAATCTCCCGGAGAGCTGTCAAATTTTCTATTGTAAAAAAATTTTCTACTGCCTGTTTTTCCTGTGTCTGTCTGTATACATTTCCTGTATTCAAACGGTTGATCAAATCCTGTGGTTCAATATCTATTAATTCAACCTGATCTGCATTATCAAAAATAGAATCCGGGATGCGTTCCCGTACAACAATTTCCGTAATGGATGCAACTGTATCACAAAGGCTTTCAATATGCTGAACATTGACAGTCGTATAGACATCAATCCCTGCATTCAAAAGTTCCTTAATGTCCTGATACCGTTTTGCATGACGGCATCCTTCGGCATTCGTATGCGCAAGTTCATCTACAAGGATAAGCTGTGGTTTTCTTTTCAACGCCATGCCAATGTCGAATTCGTCCAGTATCATACCATTATAAAAAACTTCTCTTGTAGGAAGAACTTCTAAGCCATTCAAAAGAGCTGCTGTTTTGGGACGTGCGTGGGTTTCTACATAACCGGCTACCACGTCAATTCCCTGCTGTTTTTCCATATGAGCTGCTTCTAACATTGCGTAGGTTTTACCCACACCAGCTGCATATCCGAAAAAGATTTTCAAATGTCCTTTATTACGGTTTTCTTCACCCGCTTGAATTTCCTTTAATAACTGATCCGGATTGTGTCTGCTTTCACCCATACGGTCATCTCCTTGTACAAAACCATTATCTAGAATAATACGTAAATTTCAGAAAAGTATTTTAGCACTGACATTAAAATCGCATAAAGATTATAACACCTTTTCTTCTTTTTTTCCATTCGGGCGTGTAGCCGAAAGCAGAAAACGCTCCGAAAAATCACGCAATTTTTCGACAAATAGACCCTTCATACAATTAATGTCATTTTGCCATATCACTCTCGCTGGTTTCTCAATCGTGTTGATGGGATGTACCGCAATGTCTATAGAGCCTGGATTAATGACGCTTTGCTTTATTTGAAGGGATAAGGAACAATACTCATCTTTCAAAATATCGTTGGAGCTTTCTATGATAAAGCCAAAATCAAGTTTATTATTTCCCAGCCCATTTATTATTTCACTTACAGAACCGTAGAACAGGTTCAGCTCATAGTTTGGGTATTCGCTTGAAAATTGTTCTAATAGATCTGCAATAGAATCTATGATTGCAGGTGTTTCAAATCCAATCCTGAGCTTAGAATCTGAAATAAGTTTTTGGGATTGATTTTCCTTGAGAAATTTATCCAGCTTTTCCATAAGAAAATAACCATAAATAAATGCTGCCAATACCACTATAAGTAAAACAAAGTCTTTCATATCACCAACTTCTTTCAAAAATTAAATATGAAAACATTTTTGAATATGTTTCGTCTCCCCAAGAACAAGCATGGTACTGTCCTTTAACAACTGCGTATCGGAACTTATTTTCAAATTCATAATATCATTTGTTTTCAGTGCCATAATATTGATGTTATATTTTTTTCGTATATCCAACTGACCGATTGTTTTTCCTATCCATTCTTCCGGTATAGATATTTCAAAGATTGCATGTCCTTCATCTAGTTCTATGTAATCGAAAATATGATCAGCACTATAACGGATCGCAACCCAATCGGCAAGCTGCCTTTCGGGATAAACAATTTCATCTGCGCCGTTTCGTAAAAGAAATTTTGCATGAACATCACGAGCGGCACGAGCCACCACCATTCTTGCACCGAGTTCCTTCAAAAGGGACGTTACTTCCAATGAATTCTGAAAGTTATCTCCGATAGCCACAATACAAACATCAAAATTTCCAACACCAAGCGAACTTAAAAAAGCCTCATTAGTCGCATCCCCAATCTGAGCGTTAGTTACAAAGGGAAGTACAGCATCAACTCGAGTATCTTCTTTATCTACCGCCATCACCTGATGATGCAATTCATCTAATTTCATAGCGATATGCCGTCCGAATCTTCCCAGACCGATAAGTAATATTGATTTCATTTTTTTATTCTCCTTAACCTACTGTAATTTTTTCCTGAGGATATTTTGAAACGTTAAGCTTTTTTTCAGAAATGGTAGCAAAAATCAAGGTCAATCCTCCCACTCTGCCAAAAAACATCAGGCAAATCAAGATTATATGGGAAACAAGCCCCAGCTTAGGAGTTATTCCCAACGATAACCCTACCGTCCCGATTGCCGACGCCGTCTCAAACAAAGCGGTCATAAGTGGAATATCTTCTATGCTACTAATTACCATTCCTCCAGCAAGGAATAAAACGATATACATCAAAAAAATCGTAGCTGCATTTCTGATAGTGCCATCCGGAATTTGTCTGCCGAAAAAATGAGTGTGTTCCTTTTTTCTAAATACAGATAATGCCGATGAAACGAGAACTGCAAGAGTCGTCGTTTTCATACCACCTGCAGTGGAACCGGGCGAGCCACCGATGAGCATCAGCATAATGATAAGCATTTGCCCAACTTCACTGAGTAAAGTCAAATCTGCCGTATTGAATCCTGCTGTTCTCGGCGTAACGGATTGAAACAAAGAAACCCATACTCTTTCTGTAAGAGGCACATTTGAAAACTCAAAATAAAAAAAGTAAAGAGCCGGTAAGAATATCAATATTCCTGTTACCATAAAAATCACCTTGCTTTGCATCCGGTATTTTTTAAAATGCCATTTATGATTCTTTATATCCTCCCAGGTAAGGAATCCAATACCTCCTGCAATAATCAGCATCATAATTACAAGATTTACAATCGGCTGTACAGAATAAGAGGTCAACGAGGAAAAAGGGGTTCTTATACCGATTAGATCAAATCCTGCATTGCAAAAAGCAGAAATAGAATGGAACAGTGAATACCATATTCCTTTCCAAAACCCAAAGTCCCTGCAAAAAACAGGGGCTAAAAGAGCCGCACCAATGATTTCGATTAGAATAGTAGTCCGAATAATAAATTGCGTTCTCCGCACAATACCACCCACCGTTGGAGCCGAAATTGCCTCTTGCATGGTACTTCGCTGCATCAACCCGATTTTGCGTCCGGAAACAACAGCAATCGCAATAGCAATCGTAATAATTCCCATACCTCCGATTTGAATCAGCAGTAAAATAACTCCTTGGCCAAATAAAGACCAGTAGGTTGCCGTATCATTAATAACCAGTCCCGTCACACAAACCGCAGAAGTTGCGGTAAACAAAGCATCCAAAAAGGAGGTACACTGACCGCTTTTTGTAGCAATCGGCAGCATCAAAAGCAGACTGCCTAAGAGAATCACGGATAAAAACCCTAAACTAATCACTTGAAATGATGTTATATGTCGATGTCTTGATCTGTTTGTCTGTTGCATAACTATATCCCCATAATCTTAATTTCTTTTTTATATTTCCTTTATTCTATCTTTATTTGTATTAAATGGGCGTAAGTAAGTTTGTTTTGAAATTAAGATTGTATAAAGATGAGCAGAAGTCCGAAATCTTTTGCTCATCTTTTGAGAGCACTCGTTACAGGATACCGTCCAACATCAAATGATTTAGTCCAAATAGGAGAACATGTATGTTGGAATGTTTTATTCAACGCTGAAAGTTCAGAAAATAGTATCAACGATTATTTTAGGGATATGTTTTTTGCTAAGGGGTATCTTGAAGTAAAAGATCAATCTCGACACGGTGTGTCTGCGAGCGGCAAAGATGCTGCTGAGATTGATATCCTGTTAACTAAGGACGGGAAAGAAATCGGCATATTTGAAGGTATGAAATTAAATAGCATAAATGCCGATTATACAGACAGACATATCAAT
>ERZ894186.771-NODE-771-length-11661-cov-8.358435_pt1 | contig 11661 bp, 8 predicted proteins | sample MGYA00380280_ERZ894186 | MGnify/ENA primary metagenome ERZ894186 (study PRJEB32331, sample SAMN06328449) | human gut metagenome | biome: human gut microbiome; feature: stool | host: Homo sapiens | collected 2013-02-13 ... | reverse complement strand
ATCGCCTACGCGGTTGCCCGCATCTTAAAGCTGCCGTGGACGACGCTTGACATGAGCTCGATCAACGACCCAGAACAGCTCACCGGAAGTTCCCGCGTCTATGCCAATGCAAAACCTGGTATTATTATGGAAGCATTTTCTGCAGCAGGAGAATCAAACCTTGTCTTTATCATCAATGAGCTTGACAAAGCAGCCTCAGGAAAGGGAAATGGAAACCCGGCTGATGTTCTCCTGACACTGCTTGACAATCTTGGATTTACAGACAACTATATGGAATGTATGGTGCCGACGGTCGGTGTCTATCCGATCGCAACTGCTAACGATAAGAACAATATCAGTGCACCGCTGATGTCACGTTTTGCGGTCATCGATATTCCAGATTATACAACAGAAGAGAAAAAGATCATCTTTTCCCGTTTCGCGCTCCCAAAGGTACTGCGCCGCATGGGACTGCGGGAAGAGGAATGTATCATCGAGGAAGATGCGCTTGATGCGGTTGTCGAAAATTTTGCCGACACGACCGGAATCCGTGACCTGGAACAGGCAGCTGAACATATCGCGGCTAACGCCCTGTATCAGATCGAAGCGGATCACAGGACATCGGTTGAATTTAACCGTGAGATGATCGAAGAACTGCTTGCGTGATGAAAACCAGGGCAGGATTTTACAGGTTTGTCAGAAATATCTGAGAAAAGAGGGTTTTTTATGAACATACGAAATGATTATGAGTTGGAAACACTTCCGCTGGAGCTTCCGGACGAGATTGAAAAGTATAAAATGTGCGGAGACTTTAAACACGCATCAGAAGCGGCAGATCGCTGGCTGCAAAGATCAATCCCGGAAGCTTTAAAACAGCGGATCCGCATTGAACAGGATTTTCTTGCAAAGCTCCCGCAGCAATACCCGTATACGCCAGAAGAAAGCATCCATCTGTTTCAGAAAGCGGTACCGGATTTTAATGCTTCGGATCTGGAACGTCTTGATCAGGAAGGCCTTGCCGAATGGATCTTTCTTGATGGCAAAAAACACTACATAAATAACGTCTTCGAAAATGTGATGCGTGTCGACGCAGATCTTCGCGCCCGCGCTCATCTCGATGATACCCCATCCAAAGAATCCATCTGCCTGAAGGAAGTACTGAAGGAAATGCAGGAGAATGGAGAAGCCGGACGCGTCTTCAAAATGCACGCTTCCATCCGGCTGAAGGATGAAGCGTTTTATCCGGGGATCACATTAAAGGCGCACCTGCCGCTTCCAGCGCTTTATTCTCCGGTTGAAAAAGTGCAGATCCTGTCTCATTCCGAAGGGAACGTTACCATCGATCCGGAAGAAGCTTTATGCCGAACAATCTGCATCGAAGCTGTACTGCAGGAAAACCGGCCGTTCTTTGTTGAATATGAATATACCGTCAGAAGCGCTTATGTCGATCTCTGGCAGGAACCAGCCGCCTTTCTCCCGGAAGCTGCACGCTGGAACATGCCAGAGCCAACGAAAGCAGATGTCGAAGAGCAGATGCCGCATATTCGTTTTACTCCGTATCTGAAAGTGCTTGCACAGGAATTAAAGGGTGAGGAGACTGATACTCTTGCAGTTGCAAGACGAATCTACGATTATATTACAGGTCATGTGAACTATTCCTACATGCGTGCCTATGCACTGATTCCGGATATTCCGCAGTACTGTGCACGAAACCTGCGTGGAGACTGTGGCGTTCAGGCACTTCTGTTCATCACTCTCTGCCGGATCTGCGGCATCCCGGCCAGATGGCAGAGCGGACTTTACACAAATCCGGTTCGCTCCGGTCCACACGACTGGGCGTTGTTCTACACAAAAGAATACGGCTGGCGACCGGTTGACCTGTCCTTTGGCGGCTCCGCGAGACGCGCAGGTGATGAACCGCGCAGAAGACTGTATTTCGGAAACATCGATCCATTCCGCATGACAGCAAACCACGCATTTCAGCATCCGTTTTCCGTGAAAAAATCGTTCATGCGCATAGACCCGTATGACAATCAGCGCGGCGAACTGGAATCTGACCGCTGTGGATTTACGGATAACGAGATAGAAACTGCACAGGAGCTTATTTCGGCTACGATACGATAATTGCCACTTCCTGTATCATAAGATTACCACTATGAGCACATATGCAAAATCCCTCTGTAACCCTGTAAACAGGATGCGGAGGGATTTTGCATATAAAAAATCAGTTGTTCTGATTGAATACGGATTTGTCGAGCGCCTGATTCTGATGCGCAACCACCGTTGTGCAGACCGCATCGCCGGTGATATTGACTGCGGTTCTTGCCATGTCAAGGATACGGTCAATACCCATGATCAGTCCGATCGCCTCGACTGGAAGACCGACGGAATTAAATACCATTGTCAGAGTGACAAGACCGACGCTCGGTACACCGGCAGTACCGATGGAAGCAAGCGTCGCTGTACCAACCACGACAACATAATCCATAAGCGACAAAGAAATGCCGAATGCCTGTGCTGCAAACACGACAGCAACGCCCTGCATGATCGAGGTACCATCCATATTGATGGTCGCTCCAAGCGGGATTGTGAACGACGAAATCTTTTTTGAAACGCCGACTTTTTTATGCAGCGTTTCAATCGAAAGCGGAATGGTTGCATTGGATGTAGCCGTTGAAAAACCAAACGCCATAACCGGAAAGAACTTTTTAATAAAGCGGAATGGATTCAATCCGGTAAAAAGTTTCAGCAGAATCTGATAAATGCCAAAACACTGAAGCGCAAGCGCAACCAGCACTGCGATCATATATTTTGCGAGTGGAAGGAACGCACTGAACCCGATATTCGCAAAGGTACGCGCGATCAGGCAAAAGACACCGATCGGAGCCAGATTCATGACCATCATCGTCATTTCCATCATAACATCGTTGAACTGGCTGAAGAAGTTCGTAACTGTATCTGCGCGGTCGCCAAGTTTTGCCAGGATTACACCGACGATCAATGCAAAGACAATGACCTGAAGCATTTCGCCACTCGCCAGTGATTTAAAGGGGTTATCCGGGATGATATTGAGCAGCGTTTCCGCAAAAGAGGTCGCTTCCATATTCTCAACTGTCTGTCCACTCGTACTGATCGTGCTCATATCAAGTCCTATCCCGGGATTGATGATATTTCCAACGGTAATTGCGACCGTAACCGCTATCGCTGTCGTTGCAAGATAGAAGATGAGCGTACGTGCTCCGACTGTTCCCAGCTTTTTCGTATCGCCAATTGCCATACTTCCGCAGATGAGCGAGCAGAAGACAAGCGGAACAACGAGCATTTTCATCAGGCGGATAAAGCCCTGCCCAATCACGTAGAGGATTCCTTCTATTATAATGTCATTTTTAATTTTTCCGTCCGGGACGAAATAGCAAAGGACAACGCCAAGTACCACGCCTGCAAGCAGTGCAGCGAAGATCCGGGTCGTGAGCCCCATTTTTTTCTTTTCTTTTATTTTGGTCATCCGCGCACCATCCTTTCTTCGATATATTCTTTCAGAGAATCCTTCCAGTGCGGCATGTCATAAACATCAATGATCCGAAGAATAAAATTGTCCAGGACCGCGTAGGCCGGACGTACTGCTGGCTGTTCCAGGGCAACAGAAGAAGCCTCTGTCAGCTGGAGCGTTTTTCCGGCAAGCTTCAGGACCTCCTTTGCCAGCTCATAGCGGCTGCAGCTTCCCTTGCAGGTCACATGATATGTGCCATACTCATTTGTCTCAATCAGATGGAGAATGATGCGCGCCAGATCCTTTGCACTTGTCGGTGCTCCGATTTCTCCGGCAGGTACCGCAAAAGGATCCTGTTTTTCTGCTGCTTTCAGCACGCGGTTTACAAAATTATCTCCGTTTCCATACACCCAGCTGCTTCGGATAATAAAATGCTTATGTGTAAATTCCTTCACGTAATTCTCACCGGCACGCTTGGAACGTCCGTAAACGGTCTGTGGGTTTGTGTCATCAAACTCTGAATACGGATGATTTGCGATTCCATCAAATACATCATCTGTCGAGAGCTGCACAATTTTTGCGCCTACCTTGCTTGCAACAATGCTCAGATTCCTTGCCCCAAGTGCATTTACGCGGTACGCCAGCTCTGGATTTTTCTCGCACAGCACTGTATCGGTAATCGCTGCGCAGTTAATGATGACATTCGGACGGTTGATATCGCCGAAATGAAGTACCTCATCCGTCTGTGTAATATCCAGTTCATTTTTGTCTGTGTCAAATACTTCAATCTCCATCGGATCAAGCACTTCATTGATCGCAGTGCCGATCTGTCCGGAAGATCCGACAATCCATACTTTCAGCATTTCTTTCTGTCCCCTTTTCTATACATTTTCCATGAACTTTTGCGGAAATGCCATCCATAGAGCACAGCGCCTGCAAAGAGGATGTGCGTACTTCCGATTTCGCTGTCCGTTCAAAAGAAAAGACGCTGATCTGCTCGGCGTCCTTATACCTGTTCAGTTTAACAAGAACAAAAGATGTCTGTCAAGCAGTTCCGGTAAAAATGGAAGATTTTTCAAGTTTCTCTGCATCAGCTGAATGAAGAAGACTGATAGTGCAAAGAAATGTACGTAAAAAAATACTTTCCATATTTTTATCAGTAAGTTAATATGGCGTCATTGTAATGCGCTACCACATGTCAAAGCGGATATTCGCAGTCCTCTTCGCTGCTTGGCTCGGTTAAAAGGCCATCCCGTAAGAGGAGTGGTCTTTTTGTTTTCCCTTTTTTACCATGATATTTAGATCTTGACAAAGTTCATTAACTATATTAAAATACAACCGTAACAGATGTTAATAATTTTGTAATATTTATTCATTGAATTTTAGCAAAACCCGAAAAAATCTTTTTTCGGGTGGAAGGAGTACATAGAACATGAGAAATTCCAAGAAAAGAACCCTGTGCATTCTGGCTGCCGCCAGCACCTCTCTTTTGATGAATATTCCTGCGATGGCTTCTGAAAATACCATCGCGCTGCAGTATCAGAAAGAAGATGCCTGGTCTCAGATCGCAATGACAAATGACGATGCCGTTACGACTGGAGTCAATATCAGAAGCGCGGCAAGTGAGGACAGCTCCGTAGTTGGATGCCTATATTATGGAGGCGCTGCATGGGTCATCCATAAAGGGGACGAATGGACTGAGATTTATTCCGGTGGAATTACCGGTTTTGTTAAAAATGAGTATCTCGTTTATGGTGAAGATGCCCGTGGTCTTGCAGCGGCTTATGGAACAGAGGGTGTTGCAACAACGTGGGATGACGTAAAGCTTTATTCGAAAGAAGACAGCAGTGCTTCCTCCGTTCTTACCTCCCTTGACAGCGGTTCTTCCTATATCCTGACTCAGGATAACGGACACTGGCTTGAAGTTCAGAACGGAGCTGACAGCACCGCTTATGTATCCGCTGAAGATGTTTCCAGAGTCCTGCTGCTTGATACTGCCGTTCCTGTGAATGCTCAGAACGCAACACCGGCGGCTGCGGATACAGCAACCCAGCCGGCTACGGACGCTTATGTAGAAGAAACTCAGCCAGCTACCGATGCTTATGTAGAAGAAACTCAGCCGGCTACCGATGCTTATGTAGAAGAAACTCAGCCGGCTACCGATGCTTATGCAGAAGAAACTCAGCCAGCTACCGATGCTTATGTAGAAGAAACTCAGCCAGCTACCGATGCTTCCGGAGATGGAAGCTACTATGACGCAGAGACTGGCATTTCCTATGATGCATCTACCGGCCTCTATTATGATGCTGGTACCGGCACTTACTACGACGCATGGTGGAATCCGGTAAATCCGGACGGCACTTCCCAGACGGAAGCATCGGAGACCAGCGCACCGGAAACCCAGGCTCCGGAAACAGAAGCTCCGGCTCCATCAAATTCCGATGATGTCACACTGCTCGGTGCCCTGATCTACTGTGAGGCAGGAAACCAGAGTTATGAAGGAATGGTCGCCGTTGGTGCCGTCGTTATGAACCGTGTTTACAGTTCTTCTTTCCCGAATTCTATCAGTGAGGTTATTTATCAGAGTGGCCAGTTCACACCGGCTTACAGTGGAGCACTCTCAAGTGCCCTGGCCAGCGGTGTACCGAGCACTTGTTATCAGGCTGCTGCAGCTGCCATCGCCGGAGAAAACCCGGTCGGCAGTGCCCTTTACTTCAACACTGGCTCCGGAAAGGGAATCAAGATCGGTGCACATCAGTTCTATTAAATAAAAAACTTTATTCAAGTCACAACGGATATTCGCAGTCCGCATTCCAATCTCCCGGTTACGATCAGGTACCGGGAGATTTTTTTCTTCTTTTTCGTATTGTACAACCATCTTTTCCGGAAAAACCTCATACTTTTATATAGAAGAAAGCATTTTTTTCAGGAAAGGAGCATATATGACTACAGGAAACAGCACAGACTGCAGCAGTAAAAATAATCGAGTGGCAGCTGTTTATCATCACTTAAGAGAAGCAGATGCCCCTCTTGCCATGGGATACGTACCAGATCAGTATTGGGAGCATACCTTCGAACCCGCCAGAGGTTTAAAATGCGGAACTATTTTCCCAGAGCTGCAAAAGCCATTCTGTGGAAGAGGAGGTGCATGGAAATGAACTGTATGAATAACGGCATGGGCTGCTGTATGATGCCTGCAAACAGATGCCTGGCAGCAAGAAGAACTTCTGATTCCTCTGACGGCAGATGCCAGATGAGAAGAGAGCATCCGGTTTCAGCAGAGGGAAAATGTCCTGTGAACGGAAGAAACTCAAAACCATCGGAAAATTGTCCTCATCTTGGCCATTTCTCCGATACCGGACAGCGGCCTGAAGAAATTCCTTTTGACCTTCCAGTGGAAAATCGAAGAGCCCTTTTGAATTTTATTTATGAAGAAGGATTTGCATCCTGCGAAGCCGTTCTTTACCTTGACACACATCCGAATGACACAGACGCAGGAAAGTATTTTCACCTTCACAATCAACGTTATCAGATAGCCGTAAGAGAGTACGGGCGACTGTACGGTCCTCTTACCATTGACACAGCCTCTGCCGCACCAATTGAAGCGTGGAACTGGATACATCAGCCATGGCCATGGGAAGGAGGCGACTGTTAAATATGTGGAATTATGAAAAGCGTCTGGAATATCCGGTCAATATCAAAACACCAAACGCAAAGATCGCGCAGATCATTCTGTCACAATATGGTGGACCCGACGGCGAACTCGGTGCCTCCATGCGCTATCTTTCCCAGCGTTACACTGCTCCGAACCGAACGGTGATGGCTGTTCTTACAGATGTCGGAACAGAAGAGCTTGCACATCTTGAAATTGTTGCGACGATCGTACACCAGCTGACGCGCGGACTCTCCCCGGAGGAGATCGAAAAATCCGGATTTGCACCGTATTATACGGATCATACTGTAGGAATCTGGCCGCAGGCGGCAGGCGGTATTCCGTTTAATGCATGTGAATTTCAGTCGAAAGGAGATCCGTTGACTGATCTTTTTGAAGATCTGGCAGCAGAGCAGAAAGCACGCTCCACCTACGATAATATTCTGCGGCTTGTAAAAGATCCGGAGGTTGCGGATCCGATCCGTTTCCTGAGAGAACGTGAGATCGTGCATTTCCAACGGTTTGGTGAAGCACTCCGCGCCACGCAGGAGCAGCTGGATGCGAAAAACTTCTACGCGTTTAATCCAGATTTTGATGCGCCGGTTTCCTGCACGTCATGCAGCGAATAATGACTATTCGCTGATTTATTCTTTTCATTGCCTTTATATAAAAGGAAGTTTCCCCATTGCTTATTGCTCTTCACAATGGAAGCAGTGGGGAAGCACTTATAACCGCTTTGGCTTTCTGTTCTTTTTTATACAAAAATCCCTCCCCCCACTGGAAAAATAAAAGAAGATATGCTATGATAGGCAGGTGACTTAGGACAAAGTGACCTGTTTTTACTGGATTCCCCAGCTGTTTCAATGCATTTTCTTTTGGGCTGTTCAGTAAAAAGGATTCTCTTTTACGAAAGGATTTTTATGGCAGCAAATCCACATACTCTGCAGCCGGTTCGCAAAAAACGGCACAAATCAAAAAAAAAGTTCACCATTCGATCACTCCTGAAATCATCGGTTTCTTTTTTGACTTCGGATTACTATGATTTCAATCTTCTGGCTGTGGTGATCCTGCTTACCTGTTTCGGACTGGTCATGCTTTACAGTACCAGTGCATACGAATCCCTGATCCAGCAAAGCGGAGATGATATGGCTTATTTCCGCAAACAGACGATCATCAGTATCGGCGCGCTTTTCCTCGCTCTGATTATATCAAATATGGACTATCACGAGCTTGCTGATAAATTTTCCACACCATTCTACTGGTTCTCCATGTTCCTTCTTTTTATTACTAAATTTATCGGACGGGAGGTAAATGGTGCAAGGCGCTGGATCTATATCACGAATTCTTTTTCCTTCCAGCCTGCGGAGGCGGCAAAACTGGCGATCATCCTGTTTTTACCATTTCTCCTTGTAAAGATCGGAAAAAACATCCGTACGCTGAAAGCGACTCTCACGGTGGCGTCTTTCGGCCTGCTTGCATTTGTGCTTACTTACTTTTTTACCGATAACCTGAGCACGGCAATCATTATCCTCGGTATCACAGCCGGCTTGATTTTCCTTGTTTCACCGTATACAAAGCAGATGCTTCTGCTTGCGGGAGCCGGAATAATTGCTGTCGCCATTTTAGTGTTCTTCCTTGTAAATTTTGGAGGATCCTCCAGCTTTCGAATCGGCAGAATCCGCGTGTGGCTCAACCCCGAACTGTATTCCAGTGACGGTGGATATCAGGTCATGCAGGCGCTCTACGCGATCGGTTCAGGCGGATTTTTCGGAAAAGGGCTTGGAAACAGTGCGCAGAAACTCGGTGCAATCCCGGAAGCGCAGAACGATATGATTTTTTCCATTATCTGCGAAGAGCTTGGTGTCTTTGGCGCGGCTCTTGTGATTCTGTTATTTGTATTTTTACTGTACCGCCTGTTTTTCATCGCGAAAAATGCACCTGACCTGCTCGGATCCCTGATCGTGTCCGGTATTTTCATACATATCGCACTGCAGGTGGTGCTCAACATCGCCGTTGTGGTCAATCTGATTCCGACCACCGGTATCACGCTTCCGTTTGTCAGCTACGGAGGCACATCCATTTTGTTTCTGATGACGGAAATGGCCCTGGCACTCGGTGTTTCAAGGCAGATCCGTTTTCAGTAGGGCAGACTGCCCTTTATACAGGATGTCTCAGACATTCGCCGAAGCTTTCGGCAGCTATTTTATCATTTCATCAAAAAGGCAGGAGAAAAATATGAGCAAAGTTAAGACAAGATTTGCACCGAGTCCGACTGGACGGATGCATGTAGGAAATTTAAGAACGGCACTGTATGCCTATCTGATCGCCAAACATGCGGGCGGCACCTTTATGCTGCGCATCGAAGATACCGACCAGGAGCGTCTCGTAGAGGGTGCAGTTGATATCATATACCGGACGCTGCAGAAGACTGGACTGATCCATGACGAAGGTCCGGACAAAGACGGCGGCTGCGGCCCGTACGTACAGAGTGAACGTCAGAAGACCGGTATTTATCTGAAGTACGCAAAGAAACTGATCGAAAAAGGCGAAGCTTATTACTGTTTCTGCGACAAAGAACGTCTGGAGTCCCTGCGCAAAAATGTAGCCGGAAAAGAACTGATGATGTATGACAAGCATTGTCTCCATCTTTCCAAAGAAGAGATTCAGGCAAAGCTGGATGCCGGTGTTCCATATGTCATCCGTCAGAATGTACCGAACGAGGGTACCACAAAGTTTGTGGACGAGATCTACGGAGAGATCGAGGTACCGAACGCAGAGCTGGATGATATGATCCTGATCAAATCAGACGGATACCCAACCTACAATTTTGCAAACGTTGTAGATGACCATCTGATGGGAATCACACACGTCGTACGTGGAAATGAGTACCTTTCCTCCGCACCGAAATATAACCGGCTTTATGAGGCATTCGGCTGGGAAGTGCCGGTATACGTACATTGTCCGCTGATCACTAACGCTGAACATCAGAAGCTGAGCAAGCGTTCCGGTCATTCCTCCTACGAGGATCTGCTTGAGCAGGGCTTCGTATCCGAGGCGATCGTCAACTATGTTGCACTGCTTGGCTGGTGCCCTCAGGACAACCGTGAGATCTTCTCACTGGAAGAACTCGTAAAAGAATTCGATTACCACAACATGAGCAAATCACCGGCTGTATTCGATATCCAGAAGCTTCGCTGGATGAACGGAGAGTACTTAAAGGCAATGGACAGCGAGACCTTTTATGCTGCTGCAGAGCCGTATCTGAAAAAGGCGCTGACAAAAGATTTTGATCTGCATCGGATCGCGGAGATGGTCCGTACCAGAATCGAAGTATACCCGGATATCCCGGAGATGGTCGCTTTCTTTGAGCAGGTACCAGAGTACGATATCGCGCTGTTCACCAACAAAAAAGCAAAAACCGACGCAGAAAAATCTCTTGCTACCTTAAAAGATCTGCTTCCGCGCCTTGAGGCTTCAGAAGACTTTACAAACGATGCCCTCTTTGAGATGCTCAAAGCTTATACGCAGGAGAAGGGATGCAAAGTCAATGCTGTAATGTGGCCGCTTCGAATCGCAGTTTCCGGTCAGAGCGTTACACCGGCAGGAGCGACAGAGATCATGGATATCATCGGAAAAGACGAATCCATTGCAAGAATCCGCGCTGCGATTGAAAAGCTGGAAGCATGAACATAAGCGATGCTCAGTCCAGAGCCATTGCTCACGGAAAAGGGCCTGCCATGATACTGGCAGGCCCTGGTTCCGGAAAAACTCTGGTCATCACACAACGTACGCGGCAGCTGATTGAGCATGCTCACGTGCGGCCCCAGGAAATTCTTGTTATTACCTTCACAAAAGCAGCAGCGCTTGAAATGCGCGGCAGATTTCAGAAAATATGTAAAAACAGCGGTGTCACATTCGGGACGTTTCACGCTGTTTTTTTCACTATTTTAAAGCATGCTTACCATTATACTGCGGCCAATATCCTGACAGAAGAGAAGAAATATCAGATCCTGCAGCAGCTTCTGCGCGAATCCAGGCTTTCCTTTGAAGACGAGAAGGAAACCCTGTCGGATCTTGCAGCGGAGATCAGCCTGGTAAAAAATGAGCAAGTCCAGCTGGAAAATTATTATTCCAAAAGCTGTCCTGCAGAAGTATTCCGCCTGTTTTTTCAGCGCTATGAAGAGATCCACCGTCAGTCCGGACTCATTGATTTTGACGATATGATGACTTACACCTGGGAGCTTTTAAATGCAAGGCCGGACATTTTATCGGCATGGCAAAAGCGCTGGTCCTATATTCTCGTAGATGAATTTCAGGATATCAATCTGCTTCAATATCGGATCCTGCAGCTGCTCGCCCTTCCGGAAAACAATCTTTTTATTGTCGGCGATGATGATCAGTCCATTTACCGTTTTCGCGGGGCAAAACCGGAAATCATGCTGAATTTTCCGAATGATTACCCGGACGCCGCAAAAATTTTACTTGATCGGAATTTTCGTTCCTCATCCGCAATCATCCATGCAGCACAGACTGTGATCAC
>ERZ894186.762-NODE-762-length-11811-cov-14.612198_pt1 | contig 11811 bp, 9 predicted proteins | sample MGYA00380280_ERZ894186 | MGnify/ENA primary metagenome ERZ894186 (study PRJEB32331, sample SAMN06328449) | human gut metagenome | biome: human gut microbiome; feature: stool | host: Homo sapiens | collected 2013-02-13 ... | reverse complement strand
CCCGAAAAACCAAGAAAAACTAAGAAATGCGAGGTTATGCAACAATGATAAAAGTGCTCTTTATTTGCCACGGCAATATCTGTCGTTCTCCAATGGCAGAATTTATATTTAAGGACATGGTCAATAACCGTGGGGTTAGTGACCAGTTCTACGTCGCCTCTGCGGCGACGAGTACAGAGGAAATCTGGAATGGAATCGGTAACCCGGTATATCCACCGGCGAAGCGTGAACTGGCGAAACATGGAATTTCCTGTGAAGGGAAAAGGGCAGTACAGCTTAAAAAATCAGATTATGACAAATATGATTATCTGATTGGAATGGAAGAGCGAAACAGAAGAAATATGCTTCGGATTCTTGGCAAAGACGCGAAAAATAAGGTAAGCCTTCTGCTGGATTATGCGGACGAACACGGCGATATCGCAGATCCATGGTACACAGGAAATTTTGACATTACATATCGCGACGTAGTCAGGGGATGCGAGGGCTTTCTGACATATCTGGAAGGCAAAGGGCAGATTATTATGAATGAAACTGACCTGATCTGAATTTTATTCTAAAGTATTTTATAATAAGAAATGTTATAAAAACAATTGTCGATATCCACGAATTTTGTCGAACGAATTTTCTTTACATAAACAATATTATGCGGTATCCTCTAGATACAGCAACTCTTGAAGGGAGCATCTGCTTCCTTCTTTTTTTCAAATCTATTTAAGTCATGGGCAGATCGCCCGAATAATTCAGGAAAGATGAGGAATTGAATATGGAAAACGGTTACGAAAACTTCGTGGACACTTTGAGACAGAGTCTTCTTAAGGAAACTTCTTATGAAGAAGAAATGATCTGTTATAAGAAGGCTGAGGAATATCCTCCGACTTCGGGTGACAGACTGCTTTTGAAAAACAGACAGAAGGAAGGCGTTTATGAAGTCTGTGCACTTTATGTGCGAGATCTGTATGATGAATTTCAAAATGGATGGAGCATGGAGAATATCATACAGGAAATTATGAAAAGATTAGATACGCTTGCTCGTTCCGAGTGTTTTGAGAAAAGTAAAAATCTGGACAGTTACGAAAAGGTAAAGGGAGATCTGTTTATCCGCCTGATGAATGTGGTTAAATATCGAGATGAACTGAAGAATGCAATTTTTCGAACCGTTGGGGATATTGCACTGGTATTATATGCCCGGATGGGAGAACTGGATGGATGCAGTACCAGCATTAAAATAAAAAAACATATGTTACAGAAATGGGAGCAGGATGAACAGTCAGTGTTTAATGAGGCACTTTTGAATACGTATTTTATTTCGCCACCAAGAATTTATTGCTGGGAGAAACTTCTATATAATTTGGATTATGAAGGCGAGAATTTTATGAATCTGCTGTTTGATATGTCTTTGAAGAAAGATGCAATAGGAAATTGTCTGAGTACATCTGTCCGGACCAATGGAGCAGTGGCTGTTTTTTTACCCGGAGTTGCGCAGCGATTGGGGAAACTTATTGGTGGCAGTTTTTATATGGTGTTTACAAGTATTCATGAAGTAATGATACACAGCGAAGATAGTGCAGATCCAAGAAAGCTAAAAGAGGTTCTGGCAGAGACTGTAGAGGAAACGACACCGGAAGAAGATTTTCTTACCTATTATGTGTACCATTACAATGCGGAAACTGGTCAGTTCAGCTATTATTGAAGCAATCTGATTATCCCGTATGCTTTTTATCAGTGTGTGCATATACTAATTAAAAAGCAGTCAGGAGATACAAAATTGGCTTATAAAATTGTTTTGGATGCGGGACATGGCGGAACGGATCCCGGTGCTGTATATAATGGAAGAAATGAAAAAGATGATAATCTTGCACTTGCACAAGCGGTAGGAAAAATCCTTGAAGACAATGGTGTGGATGTGGTATATACTAGAACAGAAGATATTTACCAGACGCCATTTGAGAAGGCAAGAATCGCAAATCAGTCAGGTGCAGATTATTTTATCTCTTTTCATCGGAATAGCAGCCCTGAAGATAATCAATATCAGGGCGTAGAAGTTCTGGTATATGACAAAAGTGGAATTAAGTATCAGATGGCACAAAATATTGTTGGAGCACTGGGGGAACTTGGATTCAGAGAAATAGGAGTAAAAGAACGTCCGGGACTGGTCGTTCTGCGAAGAACCAGAATGCCTGCTCTTCTCATTGAAACCGGATTTATAAACTCAGATGCGGATAATGCATTATATGATGAGAAAAAAGATGAAATAGCACAGGCGATTGCAGGCGCAATTCTAGGAACGTTATCGGAAGAAACGATAGAAGCTCCTTTGTATTATCGGGTACAGACCGGCGCATTTCGGAACAGAGAGAATGCAGACCGTATGCTTTATCAATTGACAGATCAGGGATATCCGGCATTTCTGTTAAATGAAAATGATTTATATAAAGTACAGGTTGGTGCATTTCAGCAGATCGGAAATGCAATAAATATGGAACAACGCCTCAGAGATGCAGGATATAGTACGGTCATTGTAACAAAATAAACCAAAAGAGAAGGTATCGAATATGTACGAAGAGTTCATAAAAGAAACAAGTAAGTTCATTTTTGCAGAAAATAAGCCAGAGAAAGCGGATATTATTTTTGTACCCGGCAATGGTTATTCACAGATGGCAGAGAGAGCGGCACAGCTGTATGCGAAAAAATATGCTCCATTTGTACTGCCAAGTGGAAAATACAGTATTTCTGCAGGCAGATTTGGCGGAGTACTGACTGGTCAGAAACGGTACAATGGAGAGTATCAGACGGAATGGGAATTTTTAAAGGATGTACTGATGAAGAATGGTGTGCCGGCGGATGCTGTTCTGAAGGAAGATCAGGCGACATTTACCTGGGAAAATGCAAAGTTTTCCAGAAAAGTTACAGATCAGGCTGGTATTAATATAAGGAAGGCAATTATTTGTTGCAAAAATTATCATGCCAGAAGAGCTTTGATGTATTATCAGAGGGCATATCCAGACGCTGAGTTTCGGGTATGCCCATGTTGCGTTGATGGCATTACCAGAGATAATTGGACAGAGTCTGAGAGAGGAATAAAAGAAGTTCTTGCAGAAGTAAACAGAATAGTCACTCAATTCTCACTAATGATGTAATCTTGATAAATATAAAAAAAATAATTTGGGGGTGTCGAAAAAAGTAGAACTGTGATATAATGCTTGTGTCGTAAAATAAAATATTGTGTTACAAATTAGTTACGAAAAGATAAAAGTTTCATATACGACAAAATAGATATTTTTATATTACAGTACTTAAATTCGAATTATATATGATATAGAAACAAGTTACATTTTTGGTTTAAAGATTACATAAATAATATGAAGCTGCCGGCATATAATGGCTTTGTCTGGCAGTAATGAATATAGATTGAGGTGTGAGGATTATGATGAAAAAGAGGAAGAACGTGCAGTTTATTGCTGCTGCAGCACTTACCGCAGCACTTGTAACAAGTCAGTTTTCATTTGCAACAGTAATGGGAGACGATACATCGACCGTACAGGTCAGCAGTCTGATCCCGAATAATGTTACGATTGATCAGCCGGTTCCTCTTTCAGATATTTCACTTCCGAAGAGTGATTATGGAACACTTTCCTGGGCAGATGGGTCTTGCGTACCGTCAGCGAGAGTGCAGACTTATGATGTTGTATTTCGCCCGTATAATGCTGCTGATCTGGCGAAGATTTCCGGCTGGGATGGACAGTCAGATGCAATTTACAGCAGTGTGACAGTTGTTGTAAGCAGTATCAGTAAGGATTCAGATTATGAGGGGACTCAGACAGAGCAGAAAACTGCAGATACTGAGAATATTGCACAAAACACAGAAGAAAACACAGAGGCCAGCACGACAGATAATACTGAAGAAAATACGGAAACTACTGTTCCGGAAGTGACTCCGGAAGTAACGGAAAACCCGGAAAATACCGAGAACACAGCAGACTCTGAGTCCACGGAGGACAAGAATAACGCAGATACAGACAGCACAGAAGTGACGGAAACACCGGATAATGATAATACAGACAATATTATTACTGAGAATACGGAAGCACCGGCTGTAACAGTAACTCCGTCAGAAGATAAAGATACACCAGAGGCCGTTGAGACACCGGGACCTGCAGATATCGCAGAAGTTACTGAGACACCATCAGTGACAGATACACCGGAACCTACAGTGACTCCGGAGGCTGATAAAGACAATATTTTTGATGGAACAGAGAAAGATATCACAGCAGATGACCGAGCTCAGTCGGTTGAGGAGGACACAGAGCCGTCTGATGAAGAAAAAGCACAGATAGCAGAAAAAAATCACACATGCAATGGCATTTCTGTATCAGGGATCAATCTTCCATGGTACGTACAGTTCAGGGCTGCAAGTGGTGAGAATTATGAATTTACCAATGAAGCAGAAGCAAATGTATTCAAATCTTATGATTTTGAATTATGGGATCTGAAAAACAATACAGAGTATGAGATCCCAGATGGTGAATATCTGAGTGTGACAGTTCCTGTTAAGGCCGGATATGATTATACAATTGAGCATCTTCTGGACAGTGGTGCTATGGAAACAATCGTGCCAAGTGTTGAGGGTAGTACAATGGTATTCAGTACACACTCTTTCAGCCCGTTTGGAATTGCAGGAAGCAAGGCACTTGTAGGAGAAGAAATTGAAGATGGAAGCTATTCTTCCGGTACAACTTCTACCGCGACAACGACTCCGCAGGCGACAGTAGCAGCTTCCACAAATACCGGCAGTACATCTGGCGGTACCGCAAATAATGCAAGTAATACAGTATCCAGTTCAGCGAATAATACATCTATTCAGGCATCCACATCTGAAAATCAGAACAGTACTTCTGACTCTGCTGACCAGAGTGAAGCAGACAGTAAGGGGAATTCTGTAGGAGCAGTTGAGACTGGAGATAATACTCCGATCCTTCCGTTTGTGATCATTGGCATCGCAGCTGCGGTAATTGTAGCAGTACTCGTTTATCTTAAGAAGAAAAAATAATATTTTGCATAGCATTTTGCACATATGAAGCAAAGCTCTTCCATATATTTCAATATGGGAGGGCTTTTTTATGAAGGTAAAGGCAATTTTGAGATCATTGTTTCTGGCATATCTTCTGTCGGGTGTCTGCCTGCTCCTGCTGGCATTACTGGTATTCAAACTTGACATAGGGAAAGGGCCGGTTACGGTAGGAATTTTAGTGATTTATGTGCTGTCCTGCCTGGCGGGAGGATTTTGGGCAGGAAAGATACTTCGTCAGGATAAATATCGGTGGGGATTTCTGGTAGGCTTATGTTATTTTGTGTTACTTGCAGCTGTTTCTTTTGCAGTACAGAGAAAGTGGGATATGAGCTTCCAGCATCTGGTGACTACATTTTTTATGTGTCTTGGAGGAGGAACCCTTGGAGGGATGCTTTCCTGATAAAAAAATGCTTTTAATTAGGCTGATTTTATGCTATACTATGCCCAGATAATTATACATAAGGAGGGATATATAATGGAACATATCAAAACATTAAATACAAAGAACCTGCAGAACACAGTGAAAAAAGGTGGATGCGGTGAATGTCAGACATCTTGCCAGTCAGCATGCAAAACTTCCTGTACTGTAGGAAATCAGAGCTGCGAGAACAAATAAGCAGGTTCAGAACATTCAGTAAGCAGCGGAGTGAAATCCGCTGCTTATTCTTATGAACAAAAAGTTACAGGAAAGGATTTTCAGAAAGATGAGTCTGATTCATAGATATCAGAGCAATGGCTATAACATTGTTCTGGATATTAACAGTGGATGTATTCATCTGGTAGACCTTGTAACATACGAAGTTCTTCCTTTTATGGAAGAGGGACTTTCAGAGCAGGAGATTGTTGACAAATTAAAAGATCAGTATCCTGAGGCTGATATCCGTACTTCTGTTTCCGAGTGTGAGAAACTGAAAGAACAGGGTATGTTGTTTACCAGAGATATATACGAAAATATTATTGATGAATTTACAGAGAATCGACAGACAGTAGTAAAGGCTTTGTGCCTGCACATTGCCCATGATTGTAATCTGGCCTGTCGATACTGTTTTGCCGAAGAGGGAGAATATCATGGAAGAAGAGCACTGATGTCTTTTGAAGTGGGTAAGAAAGCTCTTGATTTCCTGATCGCCAATTCCGGGTCCAGAAAGAACCTGGAAGTGGATTTCTTCGGAGGAGAGCCTCTGATGAACTGGCAGGTTGTCAAAGACCTGGTGGCATACGGAAGAGAGCAGGAGAAACTTCATAATAAAAAATTCCGTTTTACACTGACAACGAACGGTGTTCTTCTCAATGATGAAGTTATGGAGTTCTGTAATAAAGAAATGGGAAATGTTGTTCTCAGTGTGGACGGACGTAAAGAAGTTCATGATTATATGAGACCGTTCCGTAAGGGCGCAGGAAGTTATGATCTGATCATTCCGAAATTCCAGAAATTTGCGGAATCCAGAAATCAGGACAAGTATTATGTGCGTGGTACATTTACACATCATAATCTCGATTTTTCAAAAGATGTTCTGCATCTTGCTGACCTTGGTTTCAAACAGATCTCTGTTGAACCGGTAGTTGCAGCTGATACAGAGGAATATGCAATCAGAGAAGAGGATATTCCTCAGATCATGGAAGAATACGATGCACTGGCAAAAGAAATGATCGCCAGAGAAAAAGCCGGAAAAGGTTTCAACTTCTTCCACTTTATGATTGACCTGACCGGTGGACCTTGTGTCTACAAACGTCTCTCAGGATGTGGTTCAGGAACCGAGTATCTTGCAGTAACTCCTTGGGGTGATTTTTATCCGTGTCATCAGTTTGTTGGTGAAGAGCAGTTCCTTATGGGAAATGTGGATGAGGGAATCACACATCCGGAGATCCGTGATAAGTTTGGTAAATGTAATGTTTACACAAAAGAAGCTTGTAAAGACTGCTTCGCAAGATTTTACTGCAGTGGTGGCTGTGCTGCCAATGCTTATCATTTTCAGAAAGATATAAATGGCAATTATGGTATCGGATGCGAACTTCAGCGTAAGAGAGTGGAGTGCGCAATCATGATAAAGGCCGCATTAGCGGAATAAAATAATGCAAGAAGGGAAAGAACAATGAAGAAAAGCAAAGGAATTGTTGTGCTGCTTCTGACCGCCATTATCACAGTCTTTCTGTGTTACACGGCCGGGATTGGCCTCGGACCAACAGGTACCGGTTCTGTAAAAAACATTAAGACCGGCCTGGACCTGTCTGGTGGTGTAAGTATCACCTATCAGGCAAAAGACAGCAACCCAAGTGCAGAAGACATGTCAGATACTGTTTATAAACTCCAGAAGCGTGTTGAACAGTACAGTACAGAAGCACAGGTGTACAAAGAAGGAAGCGACCGTATCGCTGTAGAGATTCCTGGTGTTACAGATGCAGATGCGATTCTGAATGATCTTGGAAAACCGGGTTCTCTGTGTTTTATCACAATGACAGATGATGACGGTAATGCAAACTTCTCCAGTACAGGAAGCGGTTATGTACTGGCAAGAAGTCTGGACGAGATTCGTGAATCCGGATCCGTCGTTCTGGAAGGTACAGATGTAAAAGATGCCCAGGGTGGTGCATTCCAGTCTGACAAAAACAGCTCCAGAGAGTATGCAGTCAGCCTGACACTTACAGATGAAGGTAAGACAAAATTTGCAGATGCTACAGAAGCAAACGTAGGAAAACAGATTGCGATCGTTTATGACAATCAGATCTTAAGCGCACCGAAGGTAAACGAAGCAATCACAGGTGGACAGGCACAGATCACTGGTATGTCCAGTGTGGAAGAAGCACAGAATCTTGCTTCCTATATCCGTATCGGTTCTCTGAGCATCGAACTGGAAGAACTTCGTTCCAGCGTAGTTGCTGCACAGCTTGGTGAAGAAGCAATCTCCACCAGTGTTATGGCTGGTCTGATCGGTCTTGTTATTGTAATCATCTTCATGATTATTATGTATCGTCTGCCGGGTGTTGTTGCCGGTGTGGCACTGATCCTGTATACAGCGATCGTACTTATTACATTGAATGCATTTGACATCACACTGACTCTTCCGGGTATTGCAGGTATCATTCTTGGTATTGGTATGGCGGTTGATGCGAACGTTATCATTTACGCACGTATTCAGGAAGAAATCGCAGCCGGAAACTCTGTAAGAGCTTCTATTAAATCCGGTTTCTCAAAAGCGTTCAGCGCAATCTTCGATGGAAACATCACAACCCTGATCGCATCTCTCGTGCTGATGTGGCTTGGTTCCGGTACTGTTAAGGGCTTTGCTTATACACTGGCTCTTGGTATCGTAGTTTCCATGTTTACAGCTCTGGTTGTATCACGTTTTGTTATGAATGCTCTTTATGCAGTAGGATTCCATGATGAGAAATTCTACGGTCGTGCAAAACAGCGTAAAGTATTCAATTTTGTTGGAAAACGAAAAGTATTTTTCATTATTTCCATCATTCTGATCTTAAGTGGTCCGGTTGCAATGGCAATCCATCACAACGTAGATGGAACAGCTCTGAACTATGCACTTGACTTCTCAGGTGGTACTGCAACAACTGTAACATTCAACGAAGACATGGATATCAAGCAGATTGACTCTGAAGTAACTCCTGTCGTTGAAGAAGTTACAGGTGATAAGAATGTACAGCCGACTAAAGTTGTAGGAACAAATCAGGTTGTTATCAAGACGCGTACGCTTTCTCAGGAAGAACGTGAGAAACTGGATAATGCACTTGTTGAGAAATTTAATGTAGATGATTCTTTGATCACAACAGAAAGTATTTCTTCTACAGTAAGTTCCGAGATGAGAAGAGATGCAGTTGTTGCCGTGATTGTGGCTACACTCTGCATGCTTGCTTACATCTGGTTCCGTTTCAAAGATATCCGTTTCGCAAGCAGTGCAGTACTTGCCCTGCTGCATGACGTACTGGTTGTATTTGCATTCTATGGAATTTCCAGAATTTCCGTAGGTAATACCTTCATTGCCTGCATGCTTACCATCGTAGGTTATTCTATCAACGCAACGATCGTTATCTTCGACCGTATTCGTGAGAATACGAAGGGAAGCAGATCAAACCTTGAAGAGATCGTTAATGAAAGTATCACACAGACACTTACAAGAAGTATGTACACTTCTTTCACAACTTTCGTAATGGTAGCTGTTTTGTACATCATGGGTGTATCTTCTATACGTGAGTTCGCAGCTCCTCTGATGGTAGGTGTTATCTGTGGAGCTTATTCTTCTGTATGCATCACAGGTGCTCTGTGGCTGGTAATGAAACGCTATTATAAGAAACCTGTTGCACAGGCTGTAGCAGCAAAGAATACTGCAGCTCCTGCAAAACAGAATAATAACAGCCAGGATACAAAATCCGGAAAGAAAAATTCAGATCAGCCGAAAAAGAAAAACCGCAAGAGAGTAGCAGAACGTCTGGCGGCACAGGAAGCAGCGGCAAAAGAAAATGCTTCCAAAGATGAAAATAAGGATGCATAATCCGAAACATAAAAAGTAACAATTAAGTTGCTGTGAACGGAGTGAACAGTAACACATCTCAGATCCCGGGACAGACTGCTGCCCCGGGATTTGTGTTTTAATAATGGATAGGTTGATAAACAGAGAGGATCATTATGGAAAAGTGGATGGTATATAATAAGAAAGCAGATTTTCAAAAAATAGGCAGTGAATTTGGAATTGATCCTGTGATAGCGAGATTGATACGAAACCGTGATATACAGGATATGAAAGAGATTCGTTCCTATTTATATGGAACACTTGCGGAAATCCCATCCCCATGGAAGATGAAGGATATGGAACGTGCAGTGCAGATCCTTCAGAAAAAAATTACGCAGAAAAAAAAGATCCGAATCATCGGAGATTATGATATAGATGGCGTGACAGCTACCTGCATTTTGTTGAAAGGTCTGAAACGACTTAATGCAAATGTGGATACTTACATTCCGGACAGAGTAAAAGACGGATATGGAATGCATGAGCAGCTGATCGATAAAGCACTGGAAGATGGAATTGATACGATACTGACCTGCGATAATGGGATTGCAGCTGCGGCTGAAATAGAATACGCAAAAAAAGAAGGACTCACTGTGATCGTTACGGATCATCATGATATTCCTTTCCGCGATACAGAGGATGGAAGAATCTGGATCATTCCGAAAGCAGATGCAGTGGTGAATCCGAAACAGAATGACTGTCTGTATCCGAATAAAAATATCTGCGGGGCGGTGGTTGCGTGGAAACTGATCTGGGCGTTATATGAAAGATTGGGGATTGACAGTGATGAGATATGGGATTTTCTTGAATTGGCAGCAATTGCAACAGTAGGTGATGTCATGGATCTGCAGGGAGAGAACAGGATCATTGTAAAGGAAGGACTGAAAAAACTTTCTTCTACTTCTTCTGAAGGGCTGAAAGCACTGATTTGTGTGAATAATCTTGAAGGTGCAGAGATTACGGCATATCATGTAGGGTTTGTTATTGGCCCATGTATCAATGCAAGCGGACGGCTTGATACAGCAGCAAGATCTCTGGAACTGCTTCTTGCGGATAATATGGAAGATGCAATGAAGCTTGCGGATGATCTGTATGATCTGAATCAGAGCAGAAAAGCCATGACAGAGCAAGGAAAAGAACAGGCGATTCAGAGCATTGAGGAAAATAATCTCGGTAAGGACCGAGTGTTGGTAGTGTATCTTCCAGACTGTCATGAGAGCCTTGCTGGTATTATTGCAGGACGGATCCGTGAAGCATATAATAAGCCGGTGTTCGTACTGACGAAAGGAGCTGACGGAGTAAAGGGAAGTGGGCGGTCGATCGAGGCATATTCTATGTATGAGGAACTGGTGAAATGCAGTGATCTGCTCACGCAGTTTGGCGGTCATCCGATGGCAGCCGGACTTTCAATGGAGGAAAAAAATGTAGAACTTTTCCGCAGACGTCTGAATGATAACTGTACCCTTACAGAACAGGATCTGATTCCAAAAATTATGATCGATGTGCCAATGCCGATTTCCTATCTTTCCAAAAAACTGACAGAACAGTTAAAGGTGCTGGAACCATTTGGTAAAGGGAACTCGAAACCTTTGTTTGCACAGAAAAATCTTCGGGCAGTGGGGATTTGTGTTTTTGGCAGAAACAGGAATGTGGCAAAGATGCTTCTTATAGATGAAAATGGAATAAAGATGGATGCAGTATATTTTGGAGAAGCACAGGAATTCGTGGATTTTGTACAGGCGCATGATACCATATCTGTTACATATTATCCTGAAATTAATGTTTTTCAGGGAAGAGAAAACCTGCAGGTGGTCATAAAGAATTATTGTTGATTTTGGCACTGAAATAAGGGAAAAGTATGGAGTTTCGTAAAGTTTTCGTAAATACACTGTATGATAATGTAAATTGCACACAAAACTGCACATAATTTCGACAAATATGATATTTCAGCATAAAATTAAACATCTGGTTCGTCAAATTCTACAGCTAAGACTGCAGTTAAGACAGGAGATAATACACCGATTCTTCCATTCGTGATTATTCTTCTGGCAGCAATCGTAGCAATTGTAGTTTTTGTAAAAAAACGTTTCGGAAGCAAAAAGAACTGATATTTGATCAGAAAAAAAATAAGCAATAAAAAAATCCGTTTCAGGTGATAAGCCTGAGACGGATTTTTTATGTAATAGGAAATTACTCCGTAATGTTCCTATTACATAAAAACGCTCC
>ERZ894186.761-NODE-761-length-11826-cov-7.459774_pt1 | contig 11826 bp, 9 predicted proteins | sample MGYA00380280_ERZ894186 | MGnify/ENA primary metagenome ERZ894186 (study PRJEB32331, sample SAMN06328449) | human gut metagenome | biome: human gut microbiome; feature: stool | host: Homo sapiens | collected 2013-02-13 ... | reverse complement strand
GCTGTACCTGTTCTTCGGTACGGACAACCGGTTTTCTCGGTTCCGGCTTCGGCTGCGCTTCTTTTGCCACCGGTTTTACTTCCTTATTTTCTGTCTGCGGTTTGGCAGCAGTCTCTTTTTTCGGCTCTCTTACCGGTTTGGCTTCTTTTTTTACTTCTTTTTTGAATTCTTTTTTGGGTTCTTTCTTTTCTTCCTTAACAGGGGCTTTCTTTTCCTTTTTCTCTTCTTTTGCAAGCTCTTTTAAGATGTCGAACTCTTCTTCCTGCACCTTTTTACGGACTTTGATCACGGCAGGTTTGCTGCCGATAAATCCCAAGAAACCGGAAGTACCCTCCTGGACAACCTGAATCTCTAAGTTATCACTGGAAGTCTCAAACTCCAGACAAGCCTTTGTAATGGCTTCATCGACGGTTTTCGCAGTAATCTCTTTGAATTCCATAGCCCTTTCTCCCCCTATTTCTTCTTTGTGTTCTTTTCATCAAACTGTTTTACCATGTTTGCCTTGGCAGCAAGGCTGCCCGGTTTTACATTGGCGTTATTATAATATTCCGTTGCTTTCTTTCTCTGTGCAGCTTTTTCTTCCTGACTCAGACCGGATGTTTTATCAGGTGCCTGAATGTTTCTTGCATTCATTCTTGCCTGCTGGTTGATCTGCTGTGCAGACACACCTCTTTTTTCCATCTTTTTCTTCATCTTTTCCTGATTCCGGCGAACCAGGTCTTCCATATCCATCTGCTCCATCTTACGGTTGATCACCAGCTGCTGGATGCTTCGGATCACAGCACCGACTACCCAGTAAATACCGATACCTACCGGGAAAGTGAAACAGAATACGGCAGACATGATCGGCATGAACGTATTCATGCTCTTCATGGAAGCTTCCATTGCACTTGGTTCACTGTTCGCTGCCTGCTGTGGCTGTGGCATCAGTTTGTAGTTCATCCACTGGGTCAGCCAGGCAAGAATCGGAATCATAACAGCAGAAAATACCAGAAGGTATCCTGCACCTCCGCCCTGGGCCATACCGCTTTTGATAATAGCCAGCGGGGTATCTGAGATATTCAGGTTCAGGAACGTATTCATATGGCTGGTCTGCTGCGCTACTTTATCGAATAGATCGGAAAATCCGCTGAAATCGCTGATTTGTGAGAATTTTTCCATCTGTGACGGGGACAGTTTGTACAGAAAATCAATCGTTGTTGTCTTGGTAAATTCTGTATTGGCTGAGATTCCGGTCATTGTGATCTTGTTGTCGGTTAAGAACTGGCTGATGATACTGCCAAATCCATCGACAGACATGATCTTTGCGGTCAGTCCGGTAAATACGTTTCTTACTCCGGAGATATATCCAGGAATGTGATAGATTACCTGGTACAAAGCCAGCAGAACCGGCATCTGAACCAACAGCTGTACGCAGCTTCCTGTTGGAGATACACCATATTTCTGATATACAGCACTGATCTCCTCATTCTGCTTCATCATAGAATCCTGGTCTTTTTTACCATTGTATTTCTTCTGGATCTTCTGGATCTCAGGCTGCATAACAGCATTTAACTTGGAAAATTTCTGCTGTTTGATCTGCAACGGAGTCATCAGAAGATATACAACCAGTGTAAATAAAATAATGGACAAACCGATGTTTGTAATCCCGATCAGTTCAAGACCGCTGTATATCACATTGATCATCCATCCCAGAATTTCACTTACCCATCCGATAATAGGCATCGAAACCTTCGTCATTACGATATTCAATTATGTTTCCTCCTTAAATGTAATTCCCATTACATCAATCTACGGAACCGGATCCACTCCGCCTTTGGAGAACGGATTACACCGTAAGATCCTCCATAGCGCTAAAAGAGAGCCCTTAAACGCTCCGTATTTTTCAATTGCCTCCAGTCCGTACTGCGAACAGGACGGAAAATAAGGACACTTGGTACTCTTTAAAGGGGAAATATATTTCTGGTAGAATCTGATTCCTTTAATCAATATTGCTTTCATGTTCTTCCTTTTCTACAAGGTGATGTAACCTGCCAAGGTGTAGGAATGCACTCTCAATCTCACGAAACGTTCTCTCTTTTGCACTCACGCGGGCTACCACAACAATATCAAACCCTCTACGAAATACATCCTCATGCAGCCGGTAACTTTCTCTTACCAGTCTGCAGAGCCGGTGGCGCACTACACTGTTGCCCACTTTTTTACTGACGGAGATTCCGATTCTGTTTTTCCCCAGCTGATTCTCTCTTGCATACATGACTAAATATTTATTTACATAAGATGTTCCTGTTTTATATACCAGCTGAAAATCTCTGTTCTTTTTTAAGCTCTCTGCATCTTTATATTTCATAGAAATTCCTTACCTTTAAAGAAAATTTTTTTAAATCTTTTAGATAGAAGAAAAGACCACAATGTATGCGGTCTTATGTCTTATGCTGATAAGCTTTTTCTTCCTTTTAATCTTCTGGCAGCCAGTACTTTTCTGCCACCTTTTGTACTCATTCTTGCTCTGAATCCGTGAACTTTTGCTCTGGATCTCTTTTTCGGCTGAAATGTCATTTTCATATCTAAGGCACCTCCTTTAATATCCATTATTCGGTTATGATCGTCTTTTCATGTATGTCAGAAAACATCGTTTCAATTATATTCATAAATAAATGCTACGTCAAGTAAAATCGCCGTTTTTTCCTGATTTTTTTCAATTTATCGCTAAAATAAGTATCTCCTGCTCCTGCTGTTCCCACAGATAATACTGCCCTGGATAGAACACTGCTGATTCCCATATTCGGTTACACACATCTTTACACCGACTGTACACATGGTTTACGTAAGTTATCCACCCGATGTGGATAACTTGTGGATAACTACTGTATTTGATGTGTATACATTTTGGACAATTCCCATAATTCCCTGTTTTTCTGTCTTTTTCTATGTGCATAACTTCCGCTGCCTTTTTATTTATCCACGGGATAAGTATTTGTCCTTTGTTTTTTTATCGACTTATCCACATTTAGTCGTTGCTAAAATCCACATTTTATTATAAGATATGGTAGAGAAAGTAGCTCGTTCTATCAGCTGCCTTGCACTTATGGAGGAAATCATGAACATTATTTACGAAAAATGGGACGAAATATTGGAAACAGTAAAGACAGAACACGAATTATCAGATGTCTCTTTTAAAACCTGGTTAAAACCGCTGACGATTCACAGTATCGATGACCAGGTGGTTACCATACTGGTTCCTTCTCAGCAGGTTGGACTTAACTATATCAGCAAAAAGTACGCCCTCCCACTGAAAGTTGCTATTTCAGAACTAACCGGGTCCGACTACGACATTAAGTTCGTCCTGCCGGAAGATGTACAAAATGTAGAAAAAGACGTCCCTGTTTCTACTAATTATAATACCAGCATGGAAATGGCAAACCTGAATCCAAAATACACCTTCGATACCTTTGTCGTCGGAAGCAACAACAAATTTGCCCATGCTGCATCCCTGGCCGTGGCAGAATCTCCGGGAGAAATCTACAATCCTCTCTTTTTATATGGAGGTGTTGGTCTTGGAAAGACTCATCTGATGCATTCCGTTGCACACTTTATATTAGAAAGAAATCCTTCCACCAAGATTCTGTATACCACCAGTGAGGAATTCACAAATGAACTGATCGAAGCAATCCGAAACGGTAACAATACCGCAATGACAAAATTCCGTGAAAAGTACCGAAACATCGATGTTTTACTGATCGATGATATCCAGTTCATCATCGGAAAAGAATCTACACAGGAAGAATTTTTCCATACCTTTAATGCTCTGCACAGTGCTAAAAAACAGATCATTATCTCCAGTGATAAACCACCAAAAGATATGGAAATTCTCGAAGATCGTATCCGTTCTCGTTTTGAATGGGGACTGTTGGCTGATATTTCTTCTCCTGACTATGAGACCCGTGTTGCGATTCTCCGGAAAAAAGAAGAAATGGACGGTTACAACCTGGATGATTCCATTATTGAATATATTGCCAAGAACATTAAGTCCAATATTCGTGAACTGGAAGGATCTTTAAATAAAATTATCGCTTATGCAAACCTGGAAAAACGGGAAGTTACGATGGAGCTGGCCGAAACCGTACTGAAAGATATCATCTCTCCAAATGATAAGAAGATCATCACTCCGGAATATATCATCAATACTGTGGCCGAACATTATGACATCACACCGGAGGATATTATTGGTACAAAAAGAAACAGTAAAGTCGTCTATCCTCGGCAAATTGCCATGTATCTTTGCCGTGAGCTGGCCAATATTCCGCTGAAATCCATCGGTCAGTGTATGGGAAATCGTGATCATACAACTATCATGCACGGTTGCGACAAAATCGAACAGGAATTACAGAATTCACAGACAACTCAAAAAGCAATTGAAATTCTGAAGAAAAAGCTTCAGCCGGGAAATTAAATGCCCTTCCTAGAAAGTATGAGTTATCCACATTCTGTTTGTGAATTCCCTGTGTATGTTGTGTGGACAAAGTAATCGGGCTTCGGGCATCCACAAATCATACACAGGCATCTTCTACAGGATGCACACAGTTATCCAATGGAACATTCCTTATATTTTCGGGGCTGATACTACTTTTACACATTTTCACAGCCCCTACTACGAATACTACGAATTTCTTATTATTTTTTTATACATGAGCCCTCGGGTTCAGGGAAGGAAGTTATTCACATTATGAAATTAATCTGTGCCAAAAACGAATTATTAAAGAGCGTCAACATTTCACTGAAGGCTGTTTCTTCTAAAACAACCATGCCCATTCTAGAATGTATTCTGATAGATGCTTCTGCAACGGAAATCACTTTTACCTCTAATGATATGGAACTGGGTATTGAAACAAAAGTGAAAGGTATCATTGAAGAAAAGGGTATTGTTGCTCTTGATGCAAAACTTTTTTCTGATATTATCCGTAAACTTCCGGACAGTGATGTATGCATTCAAACAGATACGAACCTGAATACAACAATTACCTGTGAAAAAGCAAAATTCACAATTCCAGGAAAATCCGGAGATGATTTCGCTTATCTGCCAGTTATTGAACGTAGCGAAGGTATCGAAATCTCGCAATTTACGTTAAAAGAGGTGATTCGTCAGACAATATTCTCAATTGCAGCAAATGAAAATAACAAACTAATGACCGGCGAACTCTTTGAAATGAAAGAAAATATCTTGAAAGTAGTTTCACTGGACGGTCACCGGATCGCTATTCGGAAAATTGAATTGAAAAATAATTACCCTTCAAGAAAGGTTGTCGTTCCTGGAAAGACATTAAATGAAATCAGCAAGATCCTTTCGGGTGAAGTAGAAGATCAGGTAAAGATTTTCTTTACAGACAATCATATTGTTTTTGAATTTGATGATACAGTAGTTGTTTCCAGACTAATCGAAGGAGAATATTTCCGGATCGATCAGATGCTTTCCAGCGATTATGAGACAAAAGTGAAGATTAATAAACGGGAATTCCTCGATTGTATCGACCGTGCCACACTTTTTGTAAAAGAAGGTGACAAAAAACCGATCATTATTACGATCGATGATACCGGTATGCAGCTGAACATCAATTCCCAGATGGGTTCCATGAATGAAGAAATCGATATCGATAAAGAAGGAAAAGATATTATGATCGGATTCAATCCAAAGTTTCTAATCGACGCGCTGAAAGTGATCGATGATGAAGAAATTTCTATTTATCTGGTCAATCCCAAGGCTCCTTGTTTCATCAAAAACGAAGAAGAATCCTATATTTATCTGATTCTTCCGGTGAATTTTAATACCGCACGGTAAGAAAGTGAGAAAAAATGGAAATAATTAAACTGAGAGACGAATATATCAAACTCGGGCAGGCGTTGAAAGCTGCGAACCTGGTGGAAGACGGCGTGGAAGCAAAACTGGTGATCCAGGATGGTTTAGTAAAGGTAAACAACGAGGTTGACATAAGACGAGGACGAAAATTATACGACGGAGATGTGGTTTCTTTTGACGGACAGGAACTGCGGATTGAAAAATAAAAAGTATGTACATTGAATCGTTGGAATTGAAAAATTTTCGAAACTATGAGGAACTGTCTATTGTTCTGGACCCGGGGACGAATATCCTTTATGGAGATAATGCTCAGGGGAAGACAAATGTGCTCGAGGCTGTTTATCTTTGCGGAACCACAAAATCTCACAGGGGAAGTAAGGATAAAGAGATGATCCGGTTTGAACAGGACGAGTCACATATCAGGATGATGGTAAAGAAGGATGGTGTATCGCATAAGATCGATATGCATCTGAAAAAAAATAAAGCCAAAGGCATCGCCATCGACGGGATTCCGATCAGGAAAGCAGCAGAACTTTTCGGCATCGTGAATCTTGTGGCATTCTCTCCGGAAGACCTGAATATCATCAAAAACGGGCCTTCCGAGAGGAGAAGATTTATGGATTTGGAACTTTGTCAGTTAAATAAAGTTTACTTACAGGAACTGACGAGTTATAATAAGGTGTTAAATCAGCGAAATAAGCTGTTAAAAGACATCGGTTTTCAGCCCGGATTGACGGAGACGTTGGATGTGTGGGATATGCAGCTGGTTTCTTACGGGAAGAAGATCATTTCGCTGAGAAGGCAGTTTATGGAAGAACTGGGAGAGATTATCCGGCAGATCCACAGCAACCTGACCGGGAAGAAAGAAGAGATCCGGCTGTTGTATGAACCGGATGTGGAAGAGAAAGTATTTGAAGAAAAACTGCAGAGTGCGAGAGAAAAAGATCTTCGTTTCCGTGTGACGTCCGTAGGTCCTCACAGAGACGATTTTTGTGTACAGATCAACGGAATCGATATTCGAAAGTATGGTTCTCAGGGGCAACAGCGTACGGCAGCTCTTTCTTTAAAAATGTCAGAAATCTATCTGGTGGAAAAGGTGACGAAGGATCATCCGGTCCTTCTTCTGGACGATGTGTTGTCGGAGCTTGACAGCAGCAGGCAGAATTATCTGCTGCAGAGCATTCACAATATCCAGACGGTGATCACATGTACCGGTCTGGATGAACTGATCGAGAATAATTTTTCGATTGACAGAGTATTTCGGGTGACCGAAGGAAAAATTGATTTTTAAATAAAAATTTAGGAGGATAAGGATGAGTACAGAATACGGAGCAGATCAAATCCAGATATTGGAAGGTTTGGAAGCGGTCAGAAAAAGACCCGGTATGTACATCGGAAGTACATCGATCCGCGGACTTCATCATCTGGTCTATGAGATTGTAGATAATGCAGTTGATGAGGCACTGGCTGGATTTTGTGATGTAATCGATGTCAAAATTCAGGAAGATAATTCCATTACCGTCATAGATAACGGAAGGGGTATCCCTGTGGGAATCAATCACAAAGCGGGGATTCCGGCCGTGGAAGTTGTATTCACCATCCTTCATGCAGGAGGAAAATTTGGCGGTGGAGGATACAAGGTATCCGGAGGACTTCATGGGGTAGGTGCATCCGTAGTCAATGCACTTTCCGAGTGGCTGGAAGTTACGATCTACCATGAGGGCAAGGTATACCGTCAGAGATATGAACGGGGAAAAACCATATACAAATTAAAAGTCATCGGAGAGTGTGAGCAGGAAAAAACAGGAACTATGGTATCGTTTCTGCCGGATAAAGAGATTTTTGAAGAAACGGTGTTTGATTTTGATACCTTGAAACAGAGATTCCGTGAGATGGCATTTTTGACCAAAGGATTAAAAATCCGTCTTACTGATGAGCGTGGAGAAAAGGAACTGGTCAAAGAGTTTCATTACGAGGGCGGAATCAAAGAATTCGTTACGTACTTAAATCGTAGTAAGGAAGCGTTATATCCGGAAATTATCTACTGTGAGGGAACCAAAGACGGCGTGGCGGTGGAAGTGGCGATGCAGCATAACGATTCCTACAATGAAACCACCTATGGATTTGTTAATAACATCACCACACCGGAAGGCGGAACCCATGTAGTTGGATTTCGTAATGCACTGACAAAGACTTTTAATGAGTATGCCAGGAAAAACAAACTGTTAAAAGAAAACGAAAAACTGGCAGGGGAAGATATCCGTGAGGGTCTGACTGCCATCATCAGTGTAAAAATTGAAGAACCGCAGTTTGAAGGACAGACGAAACAGAAGCTGGGTAACAGTGAGGCGAGAGGTGCCGTGGATGCTGTGGTAAGCAGAACACTGGAGATTTTTCTGGAGCAGAATCCGTCTGTGGCAAAAACCATCGTGGACAAATCTGTACTGGCACAACGTGCCAGAGATGCGGCGAGAAAAGCCCGTGATCTGACCAGACGAAAATCTGCACTGGAAGGATTGTCTCTTCCGGGAAAACTGGCAGACTGTACGGATAAAGATCCCAAAAACTGTGAGATCTACATCGTAGAGGGGGATTCTGCCGGCGGTTCTGCCAAGACAGCGAGAAGCCGTGCAACCCAGGCGATCCTGCCGCTTCGTGGAAAGATCCTGAATGTGGAGAAAGCCCGTCTGGATCGAATCTACGGCAATGCGGAGATCAAAGCCATGATCACTGCATTTGGTACCGGTATCCATGAAGATTTTGATATTTCCAAACTGCGGTATCACAAGATCATCATCATGACCGATGCCGATGTGGACGGTGCACATATTGCTACCCTGATGTTGACGTTCCTGTATCGTTTTATGCCGGAACTGATCAAACAGGGATATGTGTATCTGGCACAGCCACCGCTGTATAAAATTGAGAAAAATAAGAAAATCTGGTATGCATACGACGATAAGGAACTGGATAATATCCTGACTGAGATCGGAAGAGACGGTAACAACAAGATCCAGCGATACAAAGGTCTGGGTGAGATGGATGCGGATCAGCTGTGGGAGACCACCATGGATCCGGAGCGAAGAGTGCTTCTTCGTGTGACCATGGACGATGAGACTTCATCGGAACTTGACCTTACTTTTACCACTCTGATGGGAGATAAAGTAGAACCGCGTCGTGAGTTCATAGAGGAAAATGCATTAAAAGTTAAAAATCTTGATATTTAATCCAAAGGATGAAAAAGATAACTGTTCAGTAAGAAATATTCCTTGAAGGTACTGAACAGTTACGAATAGGAGAAAAAGATGGAAGACAATATTTTTGACAAGGTTCATGAGGTGGATCTGAAAAAGACAATGGAAGAATCGTATATCGATTATGCCATGAGTGTCATCGCATCCCGTGCGCTGCCGGATGTCAGAGACGGATTAAAGCCGGTACAGCGAAGAGTACTGTTCTCTATGATTGAATTGAACAACGGTCCGGATAAACCACACAGAAAATGCGCACGTATCGTAGGTGATACCATGGGTAAATATCATCCGCACGGTGACAGTTCTATCTATGGAGCCCTGGTTAATATGGCACAGGACTGGTCCACCCGTTATCCGCTGGTTGACGGCCAGGGCAACTTTGGTTCCGTGGACGGCGACCCCCCGGCTGCTTACCGTTATACCGAAGCCCGCATGTCCAAAATTGCATGCGAAATGCTGACGGATATTGATAAGGATACCATTGACTGGGACCCGAACTTTGACGAAACCAAGAAGGAACCCCACATGCTGCCCAGCCGGTTCCCCAACCTGCTGGTCAACGGCAGCCAGGGCATTGCGGTCGGCATGGCCACCAACATCCCGCCGCACAATCTGCGCGAAGTCGTCAGCGGCATGATTGCCCTGATTGATGACCCGGAAATTGATCTGGCGGGCCTGATGGAGCACATCAAGGGACCAGATTTCCCCACCGGCGGCGTGATTATGGGACGCAGCGGCATCCGTGCGGCATATGCCACAGGCCGCGGCAAGATCACCCTGCGTGGCCGTGCCGAGATCGTGGAGAAGAAGAACGGCCGGTATGAGATTGTGATCACCGAGATCCCCTACATGGTCAACAAGACCCGCCTGCTGGAATCCATCGGCGACCTGGTCAAAGATAAGCGCATTGAGGGCATCAGCGACCTGAACGACCTGTCCTCCAGCCGCACCGGCATGAAGATCCTGGTCGAGATCAAGAAGGACGCCAACCCGCAGGTAGTGCTGAACCAGCTCTACCGCTACACCCAGCTGCAGGACACCGTGGGTGTAATCATGCTGGCGCTGGATGACGGCGTGCCCAAGATCATGAGCCTGAAGACCATGATGCAGCGCTATCTGGACTTCCAGTTCCAGGTCATCCGCCGCCGCACGGCGTATGAGCTGAAAAAAGCCCAGGACCGCGAGCACATCCTGGAAGGTCTGCGCAAGGCTGTGGATATTGTGGATGAGATCATCGCCACCATCCGCGCCTGCAAGGGCGGCTTTGCAGAGGCAAAGGCGGCCATTATGGAGCGTTTCGACTTCGACGACCCGCAGGCCGATGCTATCGTAAAACTGCAGCTGGGACGTCTCGCAGGCCTGGAAATCCTCAAGATCGACGAGGAGTTGGGCCAGCTGCGCGCCAGCATTGAAAATTACAAGGATATCCTGTCCAACGACGCCCACACCATGGAGATCGTCAAGACCGACCTGACGGCTCTGGCCGACAAGTACGGCGATGACCGCCGCACCTCCATTGAGGCGGTTTCCGGCGAAGTGGACATTGAGGACCTGATCCCCGAAGAGACCTGCGTCTTTACCCTGACCCATGAAGGTTACATCAAGCGCACGGCGGTGGACACCTACAGTGCCCAGAACCGCGGCGGCCGCGGTGTGGCCGGCATGACCCAGAAAGACAATGACTTTACCGAGGAACTGTTTGTTGGCTCCACGCATGACTACATGCTGTTCATGACGGACAAGGGCCGTGTGTACCGCCTGAAAGGCTACCAGGTAGCCGAGGGCAGCCGCACCGCCAAGGGCAGCCACATTGCCAACCTGCTGCAACTGCAGGAGGGCGAGAAAGTTACCATCATGATGCGCCAGCCCGCCAACATGGACGAGGATGCCAGCTACATCACGATGGTAACGCGGCAGGGCCTGATCAAGCGCACGCCGCTTTCCCAATTCCGCAACATCCGCAAGGGCGGCCTGAACGCCATTGCGCTGAACGAGGACGATGCCCTTGTCTGGTGCCACCTGACAGGCGGCGAGGACGAGCTGATCGTGGCCACTCATGATGGTGCCGCCATCCATTTCAGCGAGGCTGGAGCGCGCGCTATGGGCCGCACAGGCCATGGTGTGCGCGTTATCAAGCTGCGTGATGGTGACTATGTTGTGGGCGTGGGCGTCTGCCGCCCCGGCGCAACCGTGCTGACCGTCACCGAGGACGGCAAAGGCCGCCGCAGCCTGATTGATGACTACCGCATTACCAAGCGCGGTGGTCTGGGCATCCGCAACTACACCCGCGGCGGTGTGGCAGGCATCAAGATTGTGGATGACACCGATGACCTGATCCTCATCAGCCAGGACGGTATTCTGATCCGCATGCACGCCAATGACATCAACGTGCAGTCCCGCTATGGCAGCGGCGTGCGCGTGATGCGCCTGATTGGCGAGGACAAGGTAGCCGTGCTGGCCCGCGTGGACCGCGATGCCACCGCCGAAACAGCCAAGCCGGAGGATGATGGCGAGACTGACCCGACCCCTGAAGAGCTGGAAGCCATTGCCGCAGCTGAAGCCGCCGAAGAGGCTGCTGAGGACGCCGCACCGGACACTGAGGGCGAGGACGAAGAATAATTGGAGTGACGAGGTTCCTTCTTTGAAAAGAAGAAACCGAAGAAACTTTAGGCAACACCGCACAATTCCCGCCTTGCGGCTTAAGCACCGCTCCGGCAG
>ERZ894186.756-NODE-756-length-11867-cov-8.050880_pt1 | contig 11867 bp, 9 predicted proteins | sample MGYA00380280_ERZ894186 | MGnify/ENA primary metagenome ERZ894186 (study PRJEB32331, sample SAMN06328449) | human gut metagenome | biome: human gut microbiome; feature: stool | host: Homo sapiens | collected 2013-02-13 ... | reverse complement strand
GTCCGCAGCCCGGAGAAGAGAATCCAGGGCAGGATAAGCCTCAACGGTCCCGAGAAAGATATTTTTATGGCCCATATCTTTAAAACGGTAATCCAAAGCAGCGTAAACCGTGTTTGCGTAGTGTTCTGTTCCATGTCCCATCAGTACAAGTGCAGTGTCCGGATCCATGTCCCGGAATTCATCTGCAACTACCCGGACGATCGCCTGGTTATCTTCTTCTGTTGTGAGAAGAGGATTTCCGAAAACAATACTGGAAAAACGGTCACGAAAAGAAAGCGCATCGGCTTTCATCTGATCATTTTCGATACCGTTGATCACATGAGTCGGCTGTACGATCACATCGGTGATACCATCCAGAAGCATCTGTTCCAGAGCCTCCTTTACCGTGTGGATCGTAAGACCGTCCCGCTTTTTCAGTTTGGCAATGATCATTTTGCTTGTCCATGCACGGTAGGTGGGACAGGCCGGGAATGCATCGGCAATATCGTGCTCGATGGCCTCGATGGTAAGCTTACGGGTGTTTTCATAGCTTGTGCCGAAACTTACTACTAGGATCGCTTTTTTTGAAGCTGAGTTCATACGGGGATTTCCTCCATCCTGATAATTATGGTGATTATGATAAACTCTTTATATTTCTCCGCTGGAATATAAAGATGATCCGCAATTTCTACCATAAGATATTATAAAAGGGAGGGCTGACATTGTCAATCGTAGTTGACTTTCCTTACGGAAATGTTTATCATAATAAAAGATTGTGGAAACAAAGGAGAAACGTAGGACATGAGTATATTCATGATTGGAATCGATCATAATATGGCACCTGTAGATGTCAGAGCGCAGTTTGCTTTTACCCGTAAAAATACCGGAGAGGCGCTGCGCAGGCTGAAAGAAGAAGCTGGGATCTGCGGGTGTATTATTCTGTCGACCTGTAACCGGCTGGAACTGTGGGTAAGTACTGCAGATGAGGAGAAGCCGGACCTGTATCAGTGGCTCTGCTCGTTGAAAGGTGTGCAGGGAGAACAATACCAGAAGTATTTTACCAGCAGAGAAAACGAAGAGGCGGTGGAGCACCTTTTTTATCTTACCAGTGGACTGAAATCCCAGATCCTGGGGGAAGATCAGATTCTGACCCAGGTAAAAGATGCGTTGAGTATGTCAAGGGATGAGTTTACCACAGACAGTGTTCTGGAGGTGCTTTTCCGTATGGCGGTAACTGCAGGCAAGAAGATCAAAACGGAAGTGCCGTTTTCCCATGGAAATCCTTCTGTGATCCATCAGGCCATCCGTTTTCTGGAAGAGGGCGGTTATCATGTTCGCAATAAAGTCTGTATGGTGATCGGAAACGGTGAGATGGGGAAGATGGCTGCCCAGACACTGCGTGAAGCAGGAGCGGATGTGACGGTTACGATCCGTCAGTATAGAAGTGGTGTTGTGAGCATTCCTGTTGGATGCAGCAGGATCAATTATGGTGAGAGAATGGATTATCTGCCGGAGTGTGACCTGGTGGTCAGCGCAACAGCAAGCCCCAATTATACACTGACGGAAGAATTGTTTGAGGATGTACGTGTGGAACGACCTATGATCCTTATCGATCTGGCAGTTCCAAGAGATATTGATCCGGAGATCCGAAAAAAAGATAACATCACACTTTATGATATGGACAGCTTCCGAACCGGCGAGACACCGAAGGAACTTGCAGATAACCTGGAAGCAGCAGGAGCCATTGTGAAGGCCCAGATGAACGAATTTTTCCAGTGGCTGGAAGGTCGTGATATCATCCCGCGCATCCAGGAGATCAAAGCGGATGCTGTGGAAGATCTGAACCTGAGGATCGAAAAAATCTTCCGGAAAACTCCTATGGAGGATTCAGACAGAGAAAACCTGAAAAAAGCAGTGGATACTGCAGCCGGAAAGGTTGTGAACAAGCTGATCTTCGGGCTTCGGGATAGTCTGAACCAGGATGCTTTTCTGGAATGTGTGGAAGGACTGGAGAAACTTTATGAAGAATAAACCTTATTTCCCCATGTTTATAGACCTGTCCGATAAAAATATCGTTGTGGCAGGTGGTGGTAATATTGCTACCAGAAGAATAAAAACTCTTCTGAAATTTACAAGAAATATCACGGTAGTGGCTACAAAAGTGACCCAGGAGCTTATGGATCTCGGGAAAGCAGGAACCGTGACTCTGTATATCCGTCCCGTGAAACGTTCTGATTTTGCCAATGCATATATGGTGATCGCAGCCACCAATGACTGGAAGTTGAATGATGAGATCCACCGTGTCTGTAAGGAGGAGGGCATTTATGTTAATGTAGCCTCCGACCGGGAAGCCTGTGATTTTTATTTCCCAGGCGTATATATGCGGGATGAAATGGTAGTTGGAGTTACAGCCAGCGGACTGGATCACAAAAAAGCAAAGCGTGTAAGGGAAGAGATCCAGAATGCGCTGGAAAAAGTATTGGGAGAGCAGGATGAAGATGAAGAGAGATAAGATCGTGATCGGCAGCAGAGAGAGTAAGCTTGCAGTGCTGCAGAGCGAAATGGTCCGTGACTACATAAAAGAAAAAAATCCGGATCTGGAAGTGGAAATCCTCACTATGAAAACTACCGGGGATATCATTCTGGACCGTACACTGGATAAGGTTGGCGGAAAAGGGCTTTTTGTAAAGGAGCTGGATAAAGCACTGATAGATGGAAGAAGTATTCTTTCTGTACACAGCCTGAAAGATATGCCTATGGAGGTTCCGGAGGAGCTGCCGCTTCTGGCTTTTTCCAAAAGAGAAGATCCGAGAGACGTACTGGTTCTTCCTGAGGGAGCTTCTGAACTTGATAAAAGCAAGCCCCTTGGATGTTCCAGCTTAAGGAGAACCTTACAGCTTAAAAAACTGTATCCGGATATGGATGTCAGAAGTATCCGCGGAAATCTTCAGACAAGGCTCCGGAAGCTGGATGAAGGACAGTACAGTGCATTGATCCTGGCTGCTGCCGGCCTTAAGAGACTTGGACTGGAATCCAGGATCAACCGGTATTTTACAGCAGATGAGATCATTCCGGCTGCTGGTCAGGGAATCCTTGCTGTACAGGGAAGAAAAGGGGAAGCTTATGATTTCCTGGAGGGCTACTGTGATAAGGATGCCTGGACCGCGGGAAGTGCGGAGCGTGCTTTTGTAAAGCTCCTGGATGGAGGATGCTCTTCTCCGGTGGCTGCCCATGCGGAAATTCTCGGGGATGAGATCTATCTCAGAGGGCTTTATTATAATGAAAAAGACGGTTCCTATGTAACAGGAACACTGCGTGGCAATAAGGCAGATGCGGAAAGCTTAGGCAGGGAACTGGCAGAAACTCTTCGGAAAAAAGGAGAAAACAGATGAAAACAGGAAAAGTATGGCTGGTAGGAGCGGGTCCTGGCGATATCGGCCTTTTTACATTAAAAGGCCTCAAAGTGCTGGAACAGGCAGATGTGGTCGTCTATGACAGTCTGGTAGGTCAGGGAGTTCTGTCAAGAATCCCGGAAAATGCCAGGCTGATCAATGTAGGCAAACGTGCCAGTCACCATATCATGCGTCAGGAAAATATCAATCAGGTACTTCTTGAGGAGGCACAGAAGGGTCTTCGTGTGGTGCGCCTGAAAGGCGGAGATCCATTCCTCTTTGGAAGAGGAGGAGAGGAGCTGGAGCTTCTTCGGGAGAATGGGATCCCTTATGAGGTGGTTCCGGGAGTTACTTCTTCCATTGCAGTACCGGCATATAACGGGGTTCCGGTAACACACAGGGATTTCTGTTCTTCAGTCCACATCATTACAGGACATAAGAGGGCCGGAGAAGAATATGATATAGACTTCCGGGCACTTGTTGATACAAAGGGAACGCTTGTATTTCTGATGGGCGTGTCCGCACTTCCGGATATCTGCGAGGGTCTGATAGGTGCAGGAATGGAAAAGGACATGCCTGCGGCGATCCTGCAGAAGGGAACTACAGCAGGTCAGAAACGGATCGTAGCAACAGTTTCTACCCTGGAAGAAGAGGTGAAACGCCAGGGGATCGAGACACCGGCGATCATTGTGGTGGGTAAGGTATGTACACTGGCAGAGAAGTTTGGCTGGTATGAAGAACTGCCGCTTTCAGGATGGAAGGTCCTTGTCACAAGACCGAAAGAGCTTGTTTCCAGAACTGCGGACAAGCTTCGTGAAAAAGGCGCGGAGGTTCTGGAGCTTCCGGCGATCCGTACTGTCCCCATGGAAGACCAGAGCCGTCTCTATAAAGCGCTGGATCACCTGGAGGAATATCAGTGGCTTGTATTTACCAGCCCTACAGGTGTAAGGGTATTTTTTGAAGAACTGATCCGCCATGGAAAAGACATCCGTGCCATGGGAAATGCCCGTCTGGCCGTGATCGGGGAGGGAACAAAAAAGGCCCTGCAGGAAAGAGGATTGCTGGCAGATTTTGTGCCGTCGGTATATGACGGGGATACTCTTGGAAAGGAACTTTCAGAGCTTCTTTCCGGTGGAGAAAAGATACTTATCCCGCGGGCAGAAAAGGGCAATGAAAAGCTCACCGCATTTCTTGCACAGGCAGGCGCTGTGGTCGAGGATGTTCCGACCTATCAGACTCTTTACGAAAAGAGCCAGCTCATCGATGAGAAGAAGGAATTTGAAACAGGACAGATCAGCTGTGCGGTGTTTACAAGTGCCTCCACTGTGAAGGGATTTGTAGAGGGAACAAAAGGACTGGATTATTCAAAGGTTAAGGCGGCCTGCATCGGCAGACAGACGAAGGCGGCTGCTGAGAGTTTTGGAATGAAAGCATATATGTCAGAAAAAGCCACCATTGACAGTCTTGTCAAGCTGGTGGAGGATATGAAAAGGAGCGAATGATCATGGAACTGACAAAAAGACCAAGAAGATTAAGAGGCAGCGAAAACCTTCGTAAAATGGTACGAGAGACAAGAATGGATAAATCTTCTCTTATGTATCCTATGTTTGTAATGGAAGGAGAGAATAAGGAGGAAGAAATTCCGTCCATGACCGGGCAGTACCGTTACAGCCTGGACCGTCTTCCCTATAAACTGGAGCAGCTTTCCAAAGCCGGTGTTGGCAGTGTAATGTTTTTTGGTATTCCTGACCATAAGGATGAAGTGGGCAGCGGTGCCTATGATCCGGAGGGGATCGTTCAGAGAGCTCTTCGCATTGCAAAAGAGAAATTCCCGGAACTTTATTATGTAACAGATGTATGCATGTGTGAGTACACTTCCCATGGCCATTGCGGCGTTCTCTGCGGTCATGATGTGGACAATGACAAGACGCTGGAGCTTCTTGCAAAAACAGCACTTTCCCACGTGGAGGCAGGTGCAGATATGGTTGCTCCGTCTGATATGATGGATGGTCGTGTTGCAGCGATCCGTCAGTGTCTGGACAAGGCCGGACATTATACAACACCGATCATGTCCTATGCAGTAAAATATGCTTCTGCATTTTATGGCCCGTTCCGTGAGGCAGCAGATTCTGCTCCGTCTTTTGGGGACAGAAAAAGCTACCAGATGGATCCTCACAACAGCAGAGAAGGGCTGAAAGAGGCACTTGCAGATGTGGAAGAGGGTGCAGATATCATCATGGTAAAACCGGCTCTTGCATACCAGGACATGATCTGGCAGGTAAAGGAGATCACAAACGTTCCGGTTGCCGCATACAGTGTCAGTGGTGAGTATGCAATGGTAAAAGCAGCAGCTGCAAACGGCTGGATCGACGAAGAAAGGATCGTGGGTGAGATGGCTACAGGAGCATTCCGTTCCGGTGCGCAGATCTATCTTACCTATTATGCGGAGCTTCTGGCAAGACTTATGGATGAAGGGAGGATCGGCTGATGACAAGATCAGAACAGTTATTTGAGCGTGCGGTAAAAAGAATCCCGGGAGGCGTAAACAGCCCGGTAAGATCTTACGGAGCCATCGGTGAGGCACCTCGTTTTATTGAAAAAGCAGATAAATGCTACATCTATGATGTAGATGGAAACCGTTATGTGGATTACATTGATTCCTGGGGCCCGATGATCCTGGGACATAATTTCCCGGAGATCCGTGAAAGCGTGATCAAAGCCTGTGAAAATGGCCTGAGCTTTGGATGCGCTACGGAAATTGAAGTGGAGATTGCAGAATTTATCTGTGAGCATATTCCGCATGTAGATATGATTCGTATGGTAAACTCCGGAACAGAGGCTGTTATGAGTGCCATCCGTGCGGCAAGAGGTTTCACCGGAAAAGACAAGATCATCAAATTTGCAGGCTGCTACCACGGACACAGTGACTGCCTTCTGGTAAGTGCCGGTTCCGGTGTCATGGCAAGTGGTATTCCGGATAGCGCCGGTGTTCCGAAGGGCTGTACACAGGATACCATGACGGCTACCTACAATGATGCCGCCAGTGTGGAAGCACTTCTCAAACAGGAAGAGGGAAATGTGGCAGCCGTGATCGTGGAGGCAGTAGGAGCAAACATGGGTGTGGTTCCTCCGAAACCAGGCTTCTTAAAGCGGCTTCGTGAGCTTTGCGATGAGCACAATTGTCTGCTGATCTTTGATGAAGTGATCACAGGCTTCCGACTTGCCTTTGGCGGAGCAGCAGAGTATTTTGGTATCCGTCCGGATCTTGTCACTTACGGGAAAATAATCGGCGCAGGAATGCCGGTAGGCGCTTATGGCGGACGTAAGGAGATCATGGATCTGATCTCACCGTGTGGTCCTGTATACCAGGCAGGTACCTTAAGCGGAAACCCGGTTGCCATGGCTGCAGGTTTCACACAGCTGAAATATCTCTATGAGCATCAGGAAATCTACAAAGATCTGGCTGCCAAAGGTGAGAAGCTTTACGGCGGCTTGAAGAAGATCGTGGAGGAAAAAGGTCTTCCATATCAGGTAAACTATGATTCTTCTCTGGCAAGTATTTTCTTTACAGACCAGGAGGTAAAAGACTATGTTTCTGCAAAAACATCCAACCTGGAGCTTTTTGCAAAATATTTCAAGGGAATGCTGAAACGAGGCATTCATCTTGCACCTTCCCAGTTTGAGGCGATGTTCCTTTCCACAGCGCATACAGATGAAGTAATTGATGAAACTCTGGAAGCAATGAGAGGCGCTTTGGGAGATCTGTAAAGAGGCGTAATGGATGCGCAGGAGCCGATCCATTTGCGTGGATTATGTGTGAACGCCATAGTGAACGGTAGCTTTGCATAAAAAATTGCACAAAAGATAACAGGATGGTAACTTGTTCTTGCAGAAGCTTTGTGATAAAATAAACACAAAAATACGTAATGAATGTGAAAGCAGGAGGCCAGAGCTTATGGGAAAAAAGAAGTACGTGGCTTACGTGGGAACATATACCCATGGAACCAGTAAGGGAATTCAGGTATACGATGTAGATGTAGAAAAAGGAACACTCACAGAACGAAGCGAAGTGGAAGTTAGCAATGCTTCTCATCTGGCAGTATCAAAAAACGGTAAATATCTGTATTCCATTGAGGATGAGGGTGTAGCTGTATTTGAAAGAGACAAGAACGGTGATCTTACCCGCCTCAACAGTGTGGATATCAACGGAATGCGAGGCTGCTATCTTGCAACAGATGTGGACGGAAGATATCTTTATGTGGCAGGGTACCATGATGGTAAGGTAACGGTTGTACATACACATAAAGACGGCCGTCTGGGAAGTGTTATGGACGGCGTTTTCCACAAGGGACTTGGAAGCGTGGCAGAGCGTAACTTCCGTCCGCATGTTAATTGTGTACGTCCGACACCGGATAATAAGTATCTCTGTGCGGTAGATAATGGTATCGATCAGGTTAAGATCTATCGTATCAATAAGAAGAAAGACAAACTGGAGCTGGTTGACATTCTTCGCTGCCCGAGAGAGAGCGGCCCTCGTATCATCCGCTTCAGTGATGACGGAAGATTTGCATATCTTCTTTTTGAGCTCAGCAATGAGGTGAAGGTATACAGCTATGACGGAAGCGGTAAGAACCCGGAGTTCCAGCTGCTTCAGAGCATTACCACTCTTGGAAAAGAGGATTCCAATGATGCGCTCCATAACGCAGCTTCCGGTATGTCTCTTTCTGCGGACGGTAAATATCTTTTCTGTACAACAGCAGGGGAAAATACTGTGACTATGTATGCAGTAGACCAGGAAACAGGCCTTCTGACCAAGAAATTTACACTTCCGATCAGTGGTGATTACCCGAAGGATCTTATGATCTTCCCGGATAACAAGCATATTGCTGTTGCCAATCATGCCAGCAACAGTATTACCGTTTTCACTGTGGATTATGAAAAGAATATCATCATGATGAACGAAAAACCAAGAAAGATCGAGACACCGAACTGTATCCATATCTGGCCGGTACCGGATACATGGGAGCAGTTAGATTAAGAACAGGATTGATCAAAGTAAGTCTTGCACAGACAGACAAAAACAGACTCAGGGACGAGTAGGAACTTTCCCTGAGTCTGTTTTTTTGCGCATTTATAATTTTTTATCTGACAGGTCAAAATGTGAAATTACCGCTGATAAAATTCGTGGATACGATCCATCCGTGCACTCATATTGTTAAAAAGTGCATCTGTAATGGTAAGTGCTGCCATAGCTTCCACAACGACTACTGCACGCGGTACGATCACCGGATCATGCCGGCCTTTGATCTCAAGCTCCAGGTTTTCTCCGGTGTTAGTCACAGTAGATTGAGACTGACTGATGGAAGGAGTTGGTTTGATATGTGCACGGAGAATGATATCGCTGCCATCACTCATACCACCCATAATACCACCTGCGTGGTTGGAGGTTTTGGAAATAATGCCGTCTTTCTGTACAAAACCGTCGTTGTCTTCGGAACCGGTAAGACGTGTCACATTGATGCCGTCACCGATCTCAACAGCTTTTACAGCACCAATGGACATGATCGCATGAGCGAGGGTAGCATCCAGCTTGTCAAAAACCGTATCGCCCAGACCGGCAGGAACGTTTTTGATGCGGCATTCGATCACGCCGCCAGCACTGTCCTGACTGTTCAGACATTGTTCGAGATAGGCAGATGCCTTTGCGGCTGCGTCGGCATCTGGCATGCAGAGTGCATTATTTCGGATCTCTTCTTCTGAGAAGGACCGGATCTCTACAGGACCGATGGATCTTGCGTAGGTAGTAAATGTAATGCCAAGTTCGTTTAACAGCTTGATGGCAATGGCACCGGCTGCCACACGTCCGGCGGTTTCTCTTCCGGAGGAGCGTCCACCTCCACGGTAATCACGGAATCCGTATTTCTGGTCAAAGGTAAAGTCTGCGTGACCGGGACGATAGGAGTATGCGATATTTCCGTAATCTCTGGAACGCTGATCTGTATTGCGGATCAGAAGAGAAATTGGAGTACCGGTAGTCTTTCCTTCAAAAACTCCGGAAAGGATCTCCACCAGATCTCCTTCCTTACGGGCAGTTGTATAACGGCTCTGACCGGGCTTTCTCCGGTCAAGAAAAACCTGGATATCTTCTTCGCAGAGAGAAAGACCTGCGGGACAGCCGTCGAGAACGGCACCGATAGCCTTGCCGTGAGATTCTCCCCAGGTGGTAACCACGAATTTTTTTCCGAATGATGACTGACTCATTTGTATAACTTCCTTTCGTTGGAATTCTGGAATCATTATATAGGAAGCCGGAAAAAATGTAAAGAACGTGGAAGGCAGAATGAATTTTCATGTAAAGATCATGTGAAATTATTTAAAAGCTCTTTTAAAAAGAAAAGGTATGAATTGACAAAGCTATTTTGACTATTTATAATAAAAAAGAATTTTGCCCTGGCAAAAGAAAAGCAAGAGAAGGGAAGTGGGAATCGTGGTAAGGATTTACAAGACAATAGACGGAGCCATCCACCAGATACAGGAACCGGAGGAAGGCTGCTGGATTGCGCTGACGAATCCGACGGCAACAGAGATTTTTGAATTTTCCGAGAAGTTTGATATAGAGGTTGACGATTTACGATCCCCTTTGGATGAGGAAGAACGGTCACGTATCGAAGTTGAGGATAATTATACACTGATCCTGGTTGATGTTCCTATGATCGAGGAACGTAATGACAAGGACTGGTATGGGACAATACCGCTTGGCATCATTGTGACTGGGTCTATGATCTTTACCATCTGTCTGGAGGACACACCGGTTCTTACCAGATTTATGGAGGGAAGAGTCCGGAGCTTTTTTACCTATATGAAGACCCGTTTTATCTTTCAGATCCTTTACAGAAATGCGAGCATGTACCTGCGTTATCTGCGTATCATTGACAAAAAAAGTGAGCAGGTGGAAGAAAAACTGCATCTTTCCACAAGAAATGAAGAGCTGATCGAGCTTCTGGAGCTGCAGAAATCCCTGACTTATTTTATCACATCACTCCGGTCCAATGAGGTTGTGCTGGAGAAGCTTCTGAAGATAGACAGCATCAAGAAATATCCGGAGGACACCGATCTTCTGGAGGATGTCATCACTGAGAATAAGCAGGCGATCGAAATGGCCAATGTGTACAGCGGTATCCTGAACGGAACTATGGATGCTTTTGCATCGATCATCTCCAATAATATGAATATCGTTATGAAGGTACTGGCGATCATTACTATTGTCATGAGTATTCCGACTATTGTGTTCAGTGCTTACGGAATGAATGTGGCTGGTTCCGGTATGCCCTTATCAAGGAGTCCATTGGGATTTCTGATCATTATCCTGATTTCTGTGGCAATCAGTGTTGTGGCAGCGATCATTCTTTCCAAGAAGCGATTTTTCTGATTTTCAAAAGTTTTCTGAAAGGAGATTTTAATGAAATTTATTGACAAACTGGAACGTAAATTCGGAAGATTCGGGGTTCCGAATCTGACTGTTTACATCATCGGATGTTATGTGTTGGGGTATTTTCTGGCTGTGTTTGCTCCGGGAGTTTTGAACATGCTGAGTCTTGATATGTCCATGGTCATGAAGGGACAGATCTGGAGACTGGTGACATGGGTGATCTATCCGCCGTCCAGTGTGGGAGGAACTGGCAATCTTGTGATGTTCCTTCTCGCAATCTTTTTTTTCTATTATCCGATCGGTACTTCACTGGAACGTACCTGGGGAACTTTCCGGTACACATTGTATATTTTTTCAGGTGTTTTGTTTACTGTGATCGCAGCAGTGCTTTTACATGTATTTACAGGTGGTTATGTGGTTATGAACGGGATCGCCTATTCTCTTGGCGGAAATATTTTTACCACATATTATATCAGTCTTTCTATTTTCCTTGCCTATGCAGTCACATATCCGGATCTTCAGCTGCTTCTTATGTTTGTGATCCCGATCAGGATGAAATGGATGGCCTTTGTATACGGACTGTTCATTGCGTGGGATATCGTATCTTATCTTCGAGTCGGGCTTTGGGTAGGTGTAGTACCGATCGTAGCATCACTTTTAAACTTTGTGATCTTTTATTTCAGTACCCGTGATATGAACCGATACAATCCGAAGGAGATCCACAGGAGGCAGCAGTTTAAGAAGGCTGTGGCTCCTTCCAGAACAGGGTCCGGTCCGAATGGGATCGCCAAGCATAAATGTGCGATCTGCGGACGTACCGAAAAGGATGACCCAAACCTGGAGTTTCGTTTCTGCTCAAAGTGCAACGGAAATTATGAATATTGTCAGGATCATTTATTTACACATAAACACGTACAGTAAAACGCACAAACGAAGGAGAACATTATTATGAAAAAAACTAAGATTATTTGTACACTTGGACCTGCCAGCAATAACAGGGAAACTCTGAAGGCTCTTATGGAGAATGGAATGGATATTGCCAGATTCAACTTTTCTCACGGAGACCA
>ERZ894186.753-NODE-753-length-11913-cov-7.660229_pt1 | contig 11913 bp, 9 predicted proteins | sample MGYA00380280_ERZ894186 | MGnify/ENA primary metagenome ERZ894186 (study PRJEB32331, sample SAMN06328449) | human gut metagenome | biome: human gut microbiome; feature: stool | host: Homo sapiens | collected 2013-02-13 ... | reverse complement strand
CACGGATGGCTTCCTGGATCCTGGACTGTCCTGCTTCAGAACACATATACTGATAGTCTTCTGCATGAACAACACCCGGCTCCATAAGAGCCATCTCTGCTACTCTTTTCACGTCTACCGTTGCTGCGATATTACTTCCGCAATGACAGACAAATACTCCTATTCTCTGCACCAGGGTTACCTCCTATATCTTCTGAATGCACTGACTAACAACTGCTGCGGCAGTTCCGGATCCAGTAATTCCGGAATCTCATCCGGTGTCAGATAATTCTGACCTTTCTGGCGGACTACCAGCTGTCTTGCTGCGTCGATCAGTTTACCCGGTTTTACATCTCTCGGACAACGCTCTACACAGGCAAAGCAGGAGAGGCATTTCCACAGAGATTTGGAATTTACCAGTTCTTCGATGTTCTCGTTTGCCACATAGGATACAAACTGATGTGGTTTGATGTCCATCTCGTTGAAAGACGGGCAGGAAGCGGAACATTTACCGCATTTCATGCATTTCAGGGGATTCACACCACTGATCTCTTTGATCAGTTCTGCCTGTTTTTTCTCGGTACTCATTATTCAGCCACCTCCTTGTCGGATGTCAGTGTCTGCAGAGCTTCCTCTTTTACTCCGAGAGCTTCTGCCAGAAGTTCTGTGAAGTAGTGAACCGGCAGTTTACCGTTTCCGCTCTTGTTCAGGTTGTACAGACACAGTGGACAGGCGGTGATCAGCATCTCTGCACCAAATCCTGCTGCGCTGTCCATGATATTGTTGCACATGTTTTTGGACATGTCTTTTTCTTTCAGAGAAATGTATCCTCCGCAGCATTCGTTCCGGTATGGATACACAACCGGTTCAGCACCGATGGCACGGATGAAATCTTCGATAATGGTTGGATTCTCCGGATTATCAAATGCCATGATCTTGCCCGGACGAAGAAGCAGGCAGCCATAGTAAGCGCCGATTTTCTTTCCGGTTAACGGATTCACTACTTTTTTCTTTAATTCATCAAACCCGATACGGTCACGGAGCACTTCCAGAAAATGGAGCACTTCAGTCTCGCCTTCATATGGCTCTGCCAGTTTCATGTAGTTGTTTGCTCTGGTACGGATATCTTCTACATTCTTCATATCATCATTGACACGTTTGATTACGTGATGACAGGCAGAACAAAGAGTTACCAGATCCTGACCTTTTTCTTTGGCCTCATTCAGAGCACGGACGGAAGAAAGTTTTGTGGCAATCTCATCAGAACCAAGTGGATATACACCACCGCAGCACTGCCAGTTGTCGATTTCTTCCAGTTCAAATCCCAGTGCCCTTGCAGATACTCTGGCATATGCATCCAGATCTCTTGCTTTTGTTCTCAGGGTACAACCCGGAAAATAACTGTACTTCATAGTTCCTGTATCCTTTCTTTATGTAAGTTTCCTGCCTGTCGGTCACCGGTTGCAGCCAACAGACATTCGTTACTGTCTGCTTAATCCAGATCGATCTGTGCGATGACTGCTTTCAGCGCATCGGCACTCTTATGTAACTGTTCGATCTCTTTTTTGTTCATACGCATCGGCACTTTACCCTGAATACCGTTTGGTCCAACCAGTGTCAGTGTGCTTAAGCATACATCGTCAATTCCGTATTCTCCATGCATCATGGAAGATACGGTTGTGATGGAATCAGAAGAAGCTGACAGGATAGAGCAGAGTTTGCATACGGAAGCAGATACTGCGTAGAAAGTAGCTCCTTTTCTTTTGATGATCTGTCCGCCGGATTTCTGTACGTATTCGAGCATCGCATCTTTGTCCACTTCTTTTACTTCTTTTCCCATGCTCTTTGCAATATCGTAATATTCATCCAGGCTTACACCGGATACATATGCGCCGGTCCACGGAATAAAGGATGTGTCTCCATGCTCACCAAATACATAGGCATGAATGTTGTTCTGTGCTACATTGAGATGTTCGGAAAGTCCGCAACGAAGACGAGCAGAATCCAGAATAGTTCCGGATCCGATGATCTGATTTTCCGGAAGTCCAGAAATCTTGGTAAATACATAGGTCATGATATCTACAGGATTACTTACAATGATATATAAAGCATGCGGAGCCACTTTTACAATCTCCGGTGTGATAGATTTCAGGATATTTACATTGGTCTGTGTCAGTTCGATTCTTGTCTGACCAGGTTTACGTGCGATACCGGAGGTGATAATTACGATGTCAGAGTCTTTCGCATCCTCGTATTCACCGGCAATGATGGAGATCGGGTCTCTAAAGCAGGTTCCCTGTGCGATATCCATGACTTCGCCTTCTACTTTTTCTTTGTTAATGTCGATCAGGACGATCTCTGATGCAACATTCTGATTAGATAAGGTATACGCAATTGTGGAACCAACACTTCCGGCTCCTATAACTGTAATTTTGCTGCTCATAGTGTCTCCTTCTTCCTTTCTATTTGTCTATTTTTTAACAATTGTGGCAAAAAAATATGAAATCTTCGCTTTCTATCAATTAGCTTTTTTGGATTTTCTCATAAAAATATAAGAGTTCACACTTCTCCCTCCGCTAAGATAAGTATCAGCTCGATTCCATTTGGATATATTATAACGTATTGATAAGATTTTAACAAGTGTTTTTGCAAAATTTTATCAATTTCTTTGTGGGGATTGATTGGAAGTGTCTATGGATGGGGTGGGTGGCTGTGGCTGTCGGCTGGTATGGGGACGCAGGGGGAAGGCACAGGTCAGGGAGCTTGGACGTGGGCAGGGCAACTTCAAGCTAGCCGCTAACTTCGGCTATAATTCACGAGGGTCAGCTGACCCTCGCGAAAGCCTACGTAAGCGTCGGATCTTAAAGCTTGCCCTAACCGCCCACACAGTGTTGCCCACCCCTGGTGCCCGCCTCCTTCTGCTGAGTACTGATATCTCCACTACACCTGCCTTACTTTTATACCCTATTGTCACCTTATCATTGCCGATATGTTCCCCACACAACCACCTCCCCGCCGCCAACACTCAGAAAGTCCGCACTTACCCGATAAGAACAGACAGCCTTTTGCTGGCGTCCTTAGCCGAGATGAGATCCAGTCCTTAGAAGAACTTGACAGTGAGCGGCTCTCCGCGAACTGGCATCTTAGTTCTTCTTAGGACTTAGCTCAGATCGGCGTTGCCAGCGGTTGTCTGGCCTTATCGGGTAAGTGCGGACTTTCGTCCGGTTTTCCAATAGGTATATCCACCAAAATCAAAATCGGGTCACCAAACCAATGATTGATATCCAACGCAATAAAAAACGCCCCGCCGGAAAGCTTCCCCTCTCCCGACAGGGCATTAAACACATTCTATAGTTTACAGTGCCGGCACATCCGTCCTCCGCGGATCCAGTATCTGGCTCGCATCGAACAGATCACTCGTCCGGTTCACATCTCCGTGAACATCATTCCACAGCCGGTATCCATCCAGATTCCGTCTGCCCTGACGCACATAATTATCCCGGATCTGTAAGAAATACTGACTCGAATCCACATTACAATAAAAATGGAAGCCCTGACTGCTCAAATAATTAAACTTCTCATTATCTGTTGTATAATCATGCCAGTCCGCCAGATCCTGTCCATGTGCAAAAATAATAGTATCCGTTCCGCCAACCAACGGAGCTACATACTCCAGCCACTTCTGCGTATCCGTCTGGATCCGCTCCATGCTTGCATCCCCGATCCGGATATGACCCCAGGTATGACTTGCGAATTCCCAGCCATCATCCTTGATCGCATCTGCCACCTTCTTTGCCTCAGCACACTCGTCATCCCAGTTAAAGTCCGGATGTGCATCCAGCCATGCCTGCTGATCAGCGGTCAGATTCTCATGCGTCTTATAAGCGATATCCGTACGATAACCCAGGATTCCATCATAACCGGTCAGTGCGATCATACCCTTCGCACCATGATAAGATGCATCCGGATGCTCTGCAATAAACTGATCCAGAAGCGGAACACAGTCATAAGCGCCCGTTACAGTTGTTCCATCTGCCTGCACATACTCACAGGTAGGTTTTCCATTTTCATCCAGCACGATCTTCGAAGCAATACCTCTTCCATCGTAACTGTGATAATAACTCAGATCATCCAGCGACATCACGAATGCTTTTTTACCAGCCGGAAGCTTCAGTTCCGTATTTGGCGTAAAATGCACTGTACCATCCGCATCCGTTGTCTCGACCACCAGGTCTCTCAGGCGAACCAGCACATATCCGTTATCATACATTGCCTGCGTGATCTTATTAAACTCATCCACCGTAGTCATCCACTGCTTGAAACCGGCTGCAATACTGTCATCTCCCGCAAAACCACGATCCGGATCCACGATCAGAGAATGATAGAAAATATGAGTCACCTCATCCATGTTAACCGGAACACAGCTGTCCTTCGTTGCCTGATACTCAGCGATCTTTGCCGTGATCTCCGGGTCATCAGCTGCACCCTCCACGCCATTTAACGTCTCGATCGCACCATCATAATCATACGTAGCTGCCAGATACTCGGCCTGCTCCATCGCCGTCGTTTTTGCATCTGTTGCAGGTGCTGCCGTATCCTGTGCGTCAGAAGAAGCATCGTCTCCTGTTTCCGTATCATCCGTAGCATCTGCGCCATCCTGACTCTGCTCCGTATCCGGTTTCTGTGTACTTCCCTGCGCCTGATCCTTTTTCAGAGTCTTCGCCAGAAAGAAAATACATACTGCCAGAACAACCAGTAAAAGGATCAGAACCACCGATTTCATCACCATGGATTTTTTCTTCTTCTTTTTCTTCAAAGCTTTCTTATCCATCTTCTCACTCATTTTTATTTATACTCCTTTCTTCTTTGTCTGGATGCCTCATACATCAGAATAGCTGCTGCCACCCCGGCATTCAGAGACTCCAGCTGCCCCTTCATCGGAATCCTGATCAGACAGTCTGCCTGACCGGCTGTTGCATCTGTCAGACCATTTCCCTCATTTCCAATCAAAAATGCAGTTCCTCCGACATACGATTGCTCATCATACCAGCCTTTTCCTTTCAGATGTGCCGCATAAGAACGAATCCCCTGCTTTTTGAACCATGCAAACACATCCTGAAGATCCGGTGCGATCACAAAAGGTACCCGGTAAACAGAACCCATAGTAGAACGGATTGTTTTGGGATTATAAATATCCACACAATTGGTGCTCATAAAGATACCGTCCACCCCGGCTCCCTCCGCTGTCCGGAAAATCGTCCCCATATTTCCCGGATCCTGAAGATCCTCAAGCACAAGAAACAACGGATGTTCCTTCTCACCCATCAGTTCCTCCATAGTATAATGATACTGTCGCACAACCGTGAGTACTCCCTGTGGTGTCAGTGTATCACTCATCTGTGCAAACACCGAATCTTTCACCACTTCGTAAGGAATCCCCTGTAAAAGAGCCTCATGCTCCGGATCCTCCAGAAAGTTTTCAGACACATATGTCTTCACCAGCCGATCCCTTGGAACCTCCCTGAACATCCGCAGACCTTCCACAAGAAAAACATCCTGTTTTCTGCGCTCCCGGGCTTTCTTATTCAGCTGGATCATCTGTTTTACCTGCGCATTACTGCTGCTTGTTATCATAGTATACCCATTCCTTTGTTTTCTATATAAGTTCCATGCAAGCACGGACTCTGACTCGTTGCCCGCGAGTCAAAATCGGTCCACCGGACCAATTATTGACATGCAATGCAAAAAGGCGGCATACCGACTCAGAAGGTATGCCGCCGTTATTCTCGCCTTATTATTTGGAATAGTTTGCTGACAGAGATTTTGCAACTTCGTACTGATATTCGGAAATACCTTTTTCCATAGCCAGTGCTTCATTGATATCAAAGTCCACATATTCGCCGTTTTTGTATCCAACGACACGTTTTGTTTTTCCTTCAGCCAGCAGATCTACTGCATAAGATCCCATCATAGAAGCATGTACACGGTCGATACATGTCGGATTACCACCACGCTGCATATGACCCAGAATCGTTGCACGGGTTTCAATACCGGTAGCTGCCTCAATACGTTTTGCCATGCTGCTGGAATGTCCGATACCCTCTGCATTGATGATAATGTGATGCTTTTTACCACGTTTTCTTCCTTCGATGATATTGTTGATCAGCTTCTGCTCGTCGTAATCATATTTTTCCGGAAGAAGAATATCTTCTGCACCGTTGGCAATACCACACCACAAAGCCAAATAACCTGCATTTCTTCCCATAACTTCGATGACACTGCAACGCTCATGAGAAGTAGAAGTATCACGTACTTTATCGATTGCTTCCATAGCAGTGTTCACAGCGGTATCAAAACCGATGGTATACTCTGTACATGCGATATCCAGGTCAATGGTTCCCGGAATACCAACTGCGTTGATTCCCAGGTTTGCCAGCTTCTGCGCACCTGCAAAAGAACCGTCACCACCGATAACTACCAGACCGTCAATACCGTGTTTTCTGCAGATATCAGCTGCTTTTTTCTGTCCTTCTTCTGTTCTCATCTCTGCGCAACGTGCAGTATACAGGATAGTACCACCACGACCGATGATATCAGATACATCTTTTGCAGTCATATCAATGATTTCTTCATTCAGCAATCCGTCATATCCTTTCAGGATACCTTTCATCTTCATTCCTTTGCTCAGTCCACGACGAACAACCGCACGGATTGCAGCATTCATTCCCGGAGCATCTCCTCCACTTGTCAATACGCCAATGGTCTTGAGTTCTTTTGCCATAATGTTCCCTCCACTAATATATCTAATCTAATACCGGATAACGCATCATCCGGCTCTATCGCCTTATCGTTTTATATTTTAATGCATATGAAGCTGTTTTTCAATACTCTTTTCCACAACTTTGACATTTTCCGCGCCGTATTTTTCCCGTAAAATACCAAGCAGATTATCCTCGATTTCCACGCTTCGCGAGGCCGGGAGATGTTTCATCTGTTTTTCTGCCCGCAGATACACCACCACATGATCGCTGCCGTCGGACTGGCGCAGGGTATCATAGAGTTCTGCTACCTCCTGCTCGTACTGTTTCCGGTCGGCAAACTGGATCCACAGTTCCCGCGGCACCTGATCGAAGGAGACGATTTTTTCGCAGATCAGCTTACTCGCCTTGTCATCCTCCGCCGACACATTTCCCATGATAAACACTTTGGAATCCGTCTCGATCAGTGCGGCATTTCTTTCATAATCTCTTGGAAATACAACTACTTCCACCGTTCCCACCAGATCTTCCAGTGTAATAAATGCCATAACTTTATTGTTTTTCGTATATTTGATCGTTTTTTCTGTGATCATGCCGCCGACGATCACTTTTGCTCCGTCTCTCACCTTTGGCAGACCGCTCTCTTCCATCGGATAAAAGTCCGAGGTAGCTGCCGTGATATTCTTTTTCCAGACATCTGCATATTCTTCCAACGGATGGCCGCTGATATACACACCAAGCACCTCTTTTTCAAATGCCAGCTTGCTTTCTTTCGCATACTCTCCCACATCCGGCAGGCGGATCTCAAAGCTCTTTTTATCCTCTTCGCCCATGATATCAAACAGACTCATCTGACCGGTCATCGAAGATTTTTTCTCCTGATTGACCGTATCCATCACCTGCACATAGATCATCATAAACTGCTTTCTCGTTCCGCCAAAGCTGTCAAAGGCTCCTGCTTTGATAAAGTTTTCAATGGTCCGCTTATTCACTTCTTTTCCGCTTAACCTCTGACAAAAGTCTTTGAGTGAGGAAAATAAACCGCCCCGCTCTCTCTCTTCCACGATCGCTTCCATCACCGGCTTTCCGATTCCTTTCACAGCCGCCATTCCATACCGGATGCTGCCGTCTTCTACAGAAAAGCTGCCGGTACTGCGGTTGATGTCCGGCGGCAGGATCCTGATCCCCATCTGCCGGCAGTTTAAGATATACTCGGATACCTTAGACGGATTATCGATACACGAGGTCATCAGCGCCGCCATGAACTCCACCGGATAATAATATTTTAACCAGGCAGTCTGATACGATACCACCGCATAAGCTGCAGCGTGTGACTTGTTAAATGCATACTTGGCAAAATCCGTCATTTCATCATAGATTTTATTTGCCACCTGCTCGCTGATTCCGTTTGCGATACAGCCTGGAACACCTTCCTCCTCATTGCCGTACACAAAGTTTTCCCTCTCTTTTGCCATGACCGCTGCTTTCTTCTTTGCCATGGCACGCCGTACCAGATCGCTTCGTCCCAGCGTATACCCGGCCAGATCACGCACAATCTGCATAACCTGCTCCTGATAAACGATACAACCATAGGTCGGTTCCAGAATCGGCTCTAACTGCGGACAGTCATAAGTAATCTGATCCGGTGCATTTTTCCCTTTGATATACTGAGGGATAAAATCCATCGGACCCGGACGATACAGAGAGATTCCGGCAATGATATCTTCCAGGCTCTTCGGTTTCAACTCCTTCATGAAGTTTTTCATACCGGTACTTTCCAGCTGGAACACACCCTCACACTTTCCGCTTCCGATCATTCCGAGTACCGCCTGGTCGTTATAATCAATCTTCGACAGATCCAGTTCGATTCCTTCGCTTTTCTGCGCCAGTTTTACCGCATTCTGGATCACGGTCAGCGTGCGCAATCCAAGAAAATCCATTTTCAGAAGTCCCAGTTCTTCCAGCGTCGTCATCGTAAACTGCGTTGTGATCGAACCGTCTGAGGCACGGGAAAGCGGCACATATTCATCCACTGCTTTCTGACTGATCACCACGCCGGCGGCATGCATCGACGTATGCCGCGGCAGACCCTCCAGGCGTTTGGACATATCGATCAGATAATGGATCTGCTCATCACCCTCGTACTGATTGCGAAGTTCCGGATTCATTTTCAGTGCTTTGTCAATCGTGATATTTAACTCATTCGGGATCATCTTTGCGATAGTATCCACCTGCGCATACGGAAAGTCCAGCACTCTTCCCACATCGCGGATCACGCCGCGAGCCGCCATCGTACCAAAAGTAACAATCTGCACCACACGGTCCTTTCCGTATTTTCTCACCACATAATCAATAACTTCCTGTCTCCGTTCGAAACAGAAGTCAATATCAATATCAGGCATGGATACTCGTTCCGGGTTCAGGAAACGTTCAAACAGCAGCTGATACCGGATCGGATCCAGCTGTGTGATCCCCAGAGAATAAGAAACGATACTTCCTGCCGCAGAACCACGTCCAGGTCCTACCATGATATCATTATCTCTCGCATATTTGATAAAATCCCATACGATCAGGAAGTAATCCACATATCCCATGGTTTTAATTGTATTTAATTCATAGGTCAGACGTTCTTTCAGTTCTTCCGTCACCGGGTGATATTTCTCCTCCAGCCCCTCCCAGCAAAGTTTATTCAGATATTCCCAGGAAGTATAGCCGTCCGGGACATCATATTTCGGCAGCTTGGTCACGCCAAATTCGATCTCCACATGACACCGGTCACCGATCTTTTTTGTATTTTCCAGAGCCTGCGGCGCATATGGAAACAGTGCCGCCATCTCTTTTTCTGATTTGACGTAGTACTGACCACCTTCATAGCGCATACGGTCCTCGTCCTGCACTTTTTTTCCGGTCTGGATACAAAGAAGGATATCGTGGGAGCCTGCATCTTCCGCATAGGTATAATGTACATCATTCGTACATACCAGTTCGATCCCTGTCTCACTGCTCATACGCACCAGCTGCTGGTTGACTATCTCCTGCTCCCGGATTCCATGATTCTGTAATTCCAGAAAGAAATTATTCTTTCCGAAAATCTCCCGATAACGCAGTGCCGCTCTTTTTCCTTCCTCATACAGACCTCTGGTCAGGAATCTGGGAATCTCACCGGCGAGGCAGGCACTTAACGCGATAATCCCCTCATGATATTTTTCCAGAACTTCCAGATCCACTCGCGGCTTATAGTAATACCCTTCCACAAAACCTGCAGAAACAATCTTCATCAGATTACTGTATCCCTGATTATTCTCCGCCAGCAGCACCAGATGATAATACCGGTCTTCTCCGTGCTGCATCTCTTTATCAAAACGGGAACCAGGCGCCACGTAGACCTCACATCCGAGGATCGGGTTGATTCCGGCTTCCTTTGCCGCCCGATAAAAATCCATACAGCCATACATCACACCGTGATCTGTAATCGCCGCACTGTCCATCCCCAGTTCTTTCACCCGGGCTACATATTCTTTGATCTTATTGGAACCGTCCAGCAAGCTGTATTCCGTATGCACATGCAAATGTGTAAATCCCATCGGTTTTCCTCCTATATCCTGTACCAAATAAAACGCAAAAGTCTGGCCGGTACTACGCCGTCCAGACTTTCCTGCATTTACTCTTTTCCTGTTTTTCGTGCCAGTACATTCAGCCAGAGCTTATCCGACTTTTCTGACCGCACATCCTGTGTGGTCCATATATCAACCACTTCCAGTTCCGGATATTCTTCCATCAGACTCTGCAGTTCCCTTCTGTTGTAGTCATGGAAATAACGTCCATGATAGATTCCATCCCGGTCGCCTCTATGTACGGAAAAATAAAGTACACCGTTTTCCTTCAGCGCCTGTACAAGTTTCTTCATAACCTTGCGCATCTCATCTTCCGTCAGATGAATCAGTGAGGCACACGCCCAGATCCCATCAAAGACATCATCGAATTCCATCTCGTCATAAGTCATCTGCAATACTTCTTTGTCTGTGTTTACCTCTGCAAGTTTACACATCTCTTCTGAGCCATCCATCGGTGTTACATAAAATCCATATTCTTCCAATAACAGGGTGTCCCTTCCGGAACCGCATCCCAGATCCAACACTTCTGCATTCTCCGACTCCTCGGACAGGAGTTCCACAAACGGCTTCATAACCTCTTCCATGCTCGCATCTACTGTTTCTTCATAATAGGGCACCGCATACCGGTTATAATAGTCTATCGAGTCCAACGATAATCCTCCTTTTATTATTCAAACAGTTGTTTTCTTTTCCAACTGCATACTATCTTTTTACTGTCAACAGTCATACCTTACATCTTCCCGCTTCTTCCACAGGATCCTGACTGCAAAGTGTTACCAAAATATACTGTATAGTATAGCAACTGCCGCCTAAAAAATCAAGTAAATACGTTTATCCTGGATCTTGATTTTCTTCTCTTTTAACAAATGACCGACCGCACGTTTAAATGCCGCTTTGCTCAGTCCGAATTCCCGCTTGATCACCTCCGGTGACACTTTGTCATCAAACGGCAGCACACCTGCATACTCACCAATTACCTTTAACACCAGTTCGGAATCTTCATCCATCTGCTGGTATGCTTTTTTTCTCGGAGAAAGATTCAGTTTGCCGTCTTCTCTTACATTTGTCACACGGCAGCTTACCTTCTCACCCGGACGGTACTGTCCCTGCGCCTCTGTCTTCGGGATCAGACCGGAATACTGATCATCAACTGCCACAAAAACTCCGAAATTGTCGCTGATCTCATAGATTCTTCCCTCTACCTGGTCTTCTACCACATACGGAGACTGCGTTTTCAGGTACGGATATACTTTCATGGTCGCGCAGAGCCGGTCACTCTTGTCGATATACAAGGCAACCAGCACTTCCTGATCCTTTTTCACCTTTACGGTCTGCTCTTTATATGGAAGCAACAGATCTTTTTCCAGACCCCAGTCCAGAAATGCTCCGATTTTCCCAACTTCCGCAACTTTTACCACTGCTGTCTGATGAAGCTCCAGAGCCGGTACTCTTGTCGTCGCGATCAGGCGGTCTGCGGAATCCCGATAGATAAATACTTCCAGTTCATCGCCTACTTTTGTCTCCGCCGGTACCTGTTTTGCCGGCAGAAGAACCCTCTCCTG
>ERZ894186.744-NODE-744-length-12028-cov-6.559008_pt1 | contig 12028 bp, 9 predicted proteins | sample MGYA00380280_ERZ894186 | MGnify/ENA primary metagenome ERZ894186 (study PRJEB32331, sample SAMN06328449) | human gut metagenome | biome: human gut microbiome; feature: stool | host: Homo sapiens | collected 2013-02-13 ... | reverse complement strand
GGGTCTTGGCGTGGCCGATGTGGATCTGGCGATCCTGGAAAATGTGGGCAATCTGGTCTGTCCGGCAGAATTTGATACGGGTGCATCGAAAAATGTGATGATCCTTTCCGTACCGGAGGGGCATGACAAACCGCTCAAATATCCGCTGATGTTTCAGATCTGTGATGTGGTGCTGATCAACAAGATCGATGTACTGCCTTATTTTGATTTTGATATGGAACGGGTGAAAGAGTATATCCATCAGAGAAATCCACAGGCGAAGGTATTTCCGATCAGTGCGAAGACAGGGGAAGGCATGGATGCGTGGACCGAGTGGCTGGCTGCGCAGGTAACAGAATGGAAGAAATGAGGGGAAGGGAAATCTGTGGAAGGTACGAGTAAAGTAGCTTACAGGGAGTAACTACTGCAAATAAAAAGGGAAGCGTCTGTTATTCGAATTCAAATCGTTGCCGGTGGATTTGGCGAAGAAAATATAGAAGGCTGGCGCTGTGTAGGAGGATGAAAATGAAGAAAGAACTGGATAAAGAGCTGTATCCGGATTATGTCTATCCGGAATTCACCCCGGATCCGAACGAACCGTTCCGGGAGCCGATCGCGAAACTGGGCAAAAAGATCACAGACCGGATTCCGCAGAAACTGGGATTGAAAAAGATTACCAGAAACGATCCGGAGTACTGGGGACTTGCGGGCGTGCTTACCGATGAGGAAGCAGAACTGGCAGTAAAACTTGGTGTGAGAAAACCGAAGACACTGGCAGAGATCGTGAAACTCTCCGGTTTGGAAGAGAAAAAATGTGAAACGCTGCTGGAAGAAATGTCAAGAAAAGGTCTTCTGGAATACAACTGGGAGAATCCGAAGCACGAAAAACAGTATGTGTTACCGATGTATGTACCGGGATGTGCAGAATTTTTCAACATGAACGCAAACATCCTGGACTCTAACCCGGAGATGGGAACTTTCTTTGAACATATGTCCCGTCTGCCGCTGGAGAAGATCACACCGTTCGTGCCGGAAGGCGGTGCCGGTATCGGTATGCATGTTATCCCGGTGGAAAAAGCGATCGAGATGGAAAATGAATCCGTAGATCTGGAACATATTTCCCACTGGCTGAACAAATATGAGGGAAAATACGCGGCAAGCCCGTGTTCCTGCCGTCGTTCCCGCCTGACCCACGGAGAGGGCTGCGCGGACGATCCGGAAGGCTGGTGTATCGCCGTCGGAGATATGGCAGATTATGTAGTGGAAACACAGAAAGACGGGCGCTATATCGATAAAGCGGAGGCACTGGAGATTCTGAAGGCAGCAGAGGACAACGGATTCGTACATCAGATCACAAACATCGACGGTGCTAACAAAATCTTTGCAATCTGTAACTGTAACGTGAATGTCTGTTATGCACTGCGTACCTCCCAGCTCTTTAACACCCCGAATATGTCCCGTTCCGCTTACGTGGCGAAGGTAGAAAAAGCCAACTGTGTAGCTTGCGGAAAATGCGTGGAATTCTGTCCGGCAGGGGCGGTAAAACTGGGTCAGAAACTGTGTGATAAAGAGGGCTGCGAAGTAACCTATCCGCGGATCCCACTCCCGTCGGAACAGCCTTGGGGCGAACACATGTGGTCACATAACTATCGAGATGTGAACCGGATCAACTGCTACGATACCGGTACTGCACCATGTAAAACTGCCTGTCCGGCACATATCGCTGTACAGGGGTATCTGAAACTGGCAAAAGAGGGACGTTACGATGACGCACTGGCGTTGATCAAAAAAGATAATCCGTTACCGGCAGTCTGCGGACATGTATGTAACCGCAGATGTGAGGATGCATGTACCAGAGGAACCGTCGATGAGGCGGTAGCCATCGATGAAGTAAAACGATTCCTGGCAGAACGTGACCTGAATGCGGAGACGAGATATATCCCGAAAAAGACGATTCCGTCCCTGAAAGGTGGATTTGATGAGAAAATCGCTATCATCGGTGCCGGTCCGGCGGGACTTTCCTGTGCATATTATCTGGCGCTGACTGGATACAAGCCGACCATTTTCGAGAAAAATGAGGAACCGGGCGGTATGCTTCGTTACGGAATTCCTTCCTATAAATTAGAAAAAGATCTTCTGGCAGCAGAGATCGATGTGATCCGGGAACTCGGTGTGGAGATTCGCTGTGGTGTGGAGATCGGAAAAGATATCACGATCGAAGAACTGCGGGAACAGGGTTATAAAGGTTTCTACGTGGCGATCGGATGCCAGCGTGGAAGAAAACCAGGTATCACAGGAGAGAATGCAAAAGGTACTTATGCAGCCGTTGATTTCTTGCGGGAAGCGGGAGCGAAAGAAAGCTTTGCGCTTGAAGGTGATGTTGTGGTTGTCGGCGGTGGTAATGTAGCTATCGATGCGGCGAGAATCAGCAGCCGTTGTGTGGATGCGAAGATCTCCATGTTCTGTCTGGAACAGCGGGAAAATATGCCGGCAAGTAAGGAAGAGATTGCGGAAGCACTGGAAGAAGGTATCGAGCTGAACTGTGGCTGGGGACCAAAAGAAGTGCTGGAAGAAGACGGAAAAGTGGCCGGTGTGGTATTTAAAAAATGTATCCGTGTACTGGATGAACAGGGAAGATTTTCACCGGAATACGATGAAGAACAGACCGTAACCGTACCGTGTAAGCATGTGATCTTTTCCGTAGGACAGGCGATCGAATGGGGTAATATGCTGGATAACCTGGATCTGAAGAGACGGCCGAACGGCGGTGTACTGGCAGATAAACTGACCTATCAGACCTCTGAGCCGGATATCTTCGTCGGCGGTGATGTGTATACAGGGCCGAGATTTGCCATCGATGCGATCGCAGCAGGACGGGAGGGTGCGATTTCCCTTCATCGTTATGTACATGAAAATTGTACCCTGACCATAGGAAGAAACCGTCGTGATTTTGTGGAGCTGGATAAAAACAATATTTTCGTGGACAGTTACGATACATCCAAACGCCAGATTCCGGCGAAAGCAGATGAAAAAGCACAGGCAGCGACCTTCCGCGACCTGTCTCACAGTCTGACGGAAGAACAGGTAAAAGCAGAGACTTCCCGTTGTCTGTCCTGTGGAGCTTCTGTGGTGGATCCGAATAAATGTATCGGCTGTGGAGTATGTACCACAAAATGTGTCTTTGATGCGATCCATCTGCACAGAGAGATTCCGGGAGCGTCTGTGATGCGGGCATCTGAGGATAAACTGAAGTATATTCTTCCGAATATGGTGAAACAGTCCATCAAAGTGAAGTTTGCGAAGAAGAAATAGGAGAATGCAGATATGCATGAACTTGGCGTGACATTTCATATCATGGATCATCTGGAAAAGGTGGCAAAGGAGAATGAAGTGAAAAAAATACGGAAAGTAGTGCTGGAACTTGGGGAGGTCTCGACGGTGATCGAATCCTACCTGCAGAACTGCTGGACGTGGGCGGCGAAGAAACGGCCGCTGTTTGAGGAAGCAGAACTTATTGTGGAGACACTTCCTGCAATTACATACTGTGAGGAATGTGAGAAGACCTATTCGACCATAGAATATGGAAAGATCTGTCCGCACTGTGGCAGTGAACACACGTATCTTTTGCAGGGAAGTGAATTCAACATTAAGGAAATAGAAGTGGAATAAAGATTCCGCGTAAGAAAAAGGAGAGTGAGTGTATGTTTTTTCAGATTTATGGAGAAACAGCAGGATGGCAGCTGCTTGGCTGGCTGTTAGTCTTTGCAGGACTGGTAATCATGAATGAGATCGCAAGGCGGTCGAAATGGGGAGGAATCGCATGTTTCCTGGTGCTCCCGGCGGTATTGTCTGTGTACTTTATCGCCATCTATATCGGTGCGGCATCCGGTGCGGAATGGGCGCTGAACAATGATACTTACGTACATATGAACAGCTGGTTCCATTATGCGAAACTGTATGCGGCAACCGCAGGCTGTATCGGATTTATGATCCTGAAGTATCACTGGGGAAAACTGGGAAAAGCACACTGGTTCAAAGCATTTCCGTTTGTTATTGTAGCGATCAATATCCTGATCGCAGTGGCATCTGATTTTGAATCCGCGATCCGCGCAGGTTCTCTGGCAGGCGGCTGGTGGATGTCATCTGAAGGCGTATGGCTGTACGGCGGCTGGTGGAATGTACTGAACGGTCTGGCAGGGCTTTTCAATATTGTTTGTATGACCGGCTGGTGGGGTATCTACTCTTCCAAAAACAAGCAGGATATGCTGTGGCCGGATATGATCTGGGTATATGTTCTGGCCTATGATGTCTGGAACTTCCAGTATACTTACCTGAACCTGCCGACCCATTCCTGGTACTGTGGTCTGGCACTGCTTCTGGCACCGACCTTCGCAGCAGCACTGTGGAATAAAGGTGGCTGGATCCAGAACCGTGCAAACACCCTGGCACTGTGGTGCATGTTTGCGCAGGTGTTCCCACTGTTTCAGGATGCGAGTCGCTTTACAACCGTAACATCTGTCTATGGAGAAGGCGGTATCGCAGCAGCGATGGGAAGCACCATGCCGACCGTTGCCAGTCCGACGGCACAGGGACTGATCTCGGTAGTATCCTTTGCTGTGAATGTGTTCGTATTTGCTTATATATTAAAGAGAGCAAAAGCACAGAAGAAGAATCCATGGAAAGAAGAGATCTTCGTGGATACGAAAGATTATCAGGAGGCTATGGCGAGAGCAAAATAAAGAAAACATATAGAAAAGATCCCGTACAGGTGAGGATAAAACTGTACGGGATCTTTTTGCTATAGGAAAAACCTATAGCCAATCCTAAAAAATTCCTATAACTACATTTATTGACATAAAAACGTATAAGTGATATTATCTCTACAACGAATACAACATACTAATTCGATAGGAATAATAGGTAATATAAAAACAGGCACAGGAGAGAGAAAAGGACGACAAGCTATGTATATTGAATTAAAAAATATCAATAAATCCTTCGGTGATTTTCAGGCATCGAAAGATGTGAACTTTGCAATCGAAAAAGGAAAACTGGTTGGTCTTCTCGGACCGTCAGGAAGTGGAAAGACAACGATCCTCCGAATGCTTGCCGGGCTGGAGCATCAGGATTCCGGAGATATCTGTATCAACGGAAATGTGGTAAACGATCTTCCTTCGAGCCAGAGAGGAATCGGATTCGTATTTCAGAATTACGCATTATTTCCTTATCTTACGGTATATGACAACATCGCTTATGGGTTAAAGATCCAGAAGAAAGATAAGAAATTTATCAAACAGAGAGTAACCGAGCTGCTGGATCTGGTAGGGCTTCCGGGGCTGGAAAAGAGATATCCGGATCAGCTCTCCGGTGGTCAGAGACAGCGAATCGCACTTGCAAGAGCACTGGCACCGAATCCGGAAGTACTGCTTCTGGATGAACCGTTTGCAGCAATCGATGCGAAAGTTCGACAGGAACTTCGTACCTGGTTAAGAGAGACGATCGATAAGATCGGAATTACCAGTATTTTCGTAACACATGACCAGGACGAGGCGATCGAGGTGGCGGATGAGATCATCATCACCAACGAGGGCCGCGTAGAACAGATGGGAGATCCGGTGGAGATTTACCTGCATCCGAAGACACCGTTTGTGGCACAGTTTATCGGAAAATCTTCGATCATTGAAGAATACGGAAAGTTAAAAGGATTTGATTCCATCGGACCGGATACGAGGGCAATCATCCGACCGGAATTTGTAGAGATTAAAAGCCCGAAAGATGTGACGGAACAGAGTTCTATCTACGAACAGGCTGCCGTAGAACAGAGTATCTTCCGTGGCAATTACTTCGAGGTACTGTTAAATATCAAGGGTATCACTATAAGAACCAATTCCCCGCTGGTCAACGGACCGTTAAAGAGCGGCGACAAAGTATGGGTAGTCATCAATCAGATGTATGTCTTTGATGATAAGACGACAACGACACTGACAAACAAAGGACTGGATGTATCCAGTATGTACTATATTTAGGAAGGAGGCAGAAAGCCATGGCGTCACAGACAGCAAATACAAAAAAGACAGGCAGTTGGGATCTGCCTTTGAAGATCATCAAAACAGGAATCGTCTCCTGGCTGATCGTTTTTCTGTTCTGGGGGCTGGGATCCTTACAATATGATGAGATCTTTCTCCCAAGTCCGACAGAGACCTGGACAGCAATCAAGGAACTGGTAAGCAACGGTACGTTGTGGGCGGACATTGCAGCATCCGTAAGCCGTGTACTGAAAGGCTGGGGACTGGCGGTAGTTATTGCCGTACCGGTCGGACTGGTGGTCGGACATTTCAAACCGATCCGCTGGATCGTAGAACCGATCCTGAGCCTGTTTCGTTTTATCCCGGCCATCGCACTGACCTCTCTGTTTCTGATGTGGTTTGGTGTGGATGATACTTCCAAAGTAGCACTGATCCTGTATGCAGCATTTTTCCAGGTGCTGGTCAATACGATCGCAGGAGTGGTTGCTACCGATCATTCTCTGATGGAGGCTGCATCCTGTATGGGCGCCAGCCGGTTGAGAGTGTTTTTCACCGTGGTACTGCCTTCCGCAGTTCCGAATATCTTCACCGGTATCCGGCTGGGACTCAGCAGCAGTATCATCTGTGTGATCGCGGCAGAGATGCTGGTTGGCAACGATGGTCTTGGATATCTGATCCAGAGCTCCAAGATGTACTACAAAACAGCCTGGGCATTCGCAGGAATCGTTACCCTGGCTCTGATCGGATTCGTTGCGGACCGTCTGCTTCAGCTTTTTGGTTGTACATTCTTAAAGCACTTCGGAGTGAGAAAAGCGTAGGAATCCGGAAGAGAAAAATATCTGCGAGATTGCGATACGAGGAGAAAGCAGTTTCGCAGAAACCATAAAACATCTCGTGGAATACTACCTACTGAATAGTTATAAAACAGCTTTAAAAAGAGGAGAAAACATTATTATGAAAAAAAGAATCATCAGCTTGGCAGCCGTAGCAGTTTTTGTCATTGGAACACTTGCCGGATGCGGAAATAGCAGCACACAGACAACAGACAAAACAGCATCCTCCGATGCATCTTCATCCGGTGGAGATCTGGTGACCGTGAGAGATGCAGTGATGACCGGTCAGCTTGATCAGTATGCGACAGAAATTGGTCTCTGGCAGGGGATTTTTGAAAAATACGGCATTGACTTACAGACGACAGAGTTTGTAGCCGGTATCAATACCATCGATGCGGTAGTCAACGGAACCGCAGACATCGGAATGATGGCAGATTATGCAGCAGTCAATCGTCTGGGAAATACCCTGGATGCCACAAACCTGCAGATCTTTTCTCAGATCTCCGGTGGTCAGTCGGCCCTGTCCGGTGGCATGTATGTAGATCCGAAATACGCAGATGATCCGAAGAGCCTGGATGGTTCCGCAGGATTCATGTACCAGGAAGGAACGGTAACATACTATTATGCAAGTAAGTGCATCGAATATCTGGGTCTGGATGAGAGTAAACAGAACCTGATCAACACCGATTCTTCTCAGACCAGACTGGCGCTGATCCAGAAAGGCGGTGCATCCGCTGTGTATGCCAACGGTTCCGAAGCAAAGTATATCGAAGAAGCCGGCTGGGTACAGGTGGCAACTTCCCAGGAAATCGGTATTCAGACCGGATCCTACTTCCTGTCAACCGACAAATATGTTTCAGAAAATACAGACACTCTTGCAAAGTTCCTGCAGGCTGTCGATGAAAGTACGCAGTATATCAACGATCATCTGGATGAATCTGCAGAATACCTGGCAGACAAACTTGGTCTGAAAGCAGAAGACTTTAAAGAAAACTGGAAAAACTACAGCTTTGAGCCTGGATTTTCCGAGGAAGCAACGACACATCTGGAAGATATCGAAAAATGGGGATTTGAACACGGAAGTTTCCCGAAAGATTACAATGTCCGCGATTTTATCAACACCGATGTGGCCAAAATCGCATTTCCGGATAATGTGACCATCGAATAAGAGACAAAGGAGAACCGCAGTTATGATACAGGAACTGAACGTAAATAATTTTGACCAGGAAATCAATAAAGACAAACCGGTGGTTGTAGAGTTCTACACCACCGCATGCAGCCACTGTAAGAAGCTGGCGGGTGCATTAAATAAACTTTCCGAAGAAAAAGGAGACGATGTATTCTTCGGAAAATGCAATATTGATCAGGAAGCACTGTTACAGAGCAGATTTGATATCTCGGCAGTACCGACATTGCTGTTTATCAAAAACGGAGAGATAAAAAACAGACTGGTGGGTGAGGTTCATCCGCTGATCATTCAGGAAGAGATTAAAAAACTGGCATAAAAAGCAGACCACAGGAGGTAAAAGAATATGGGTTATCCAACTGTATTTCCAACAGGAGTTTTAGTATATAACAAAGAGAAAGCGTATAATGGATACACAATTTATCCATCCGCAAAAGGAGCACTTCTGATCGATATGAACGGAAACGAAGTGAATCTGTGGGCAGGCCTTGGCGGATTTCCGAACAAGATCCTTCCGGGTGGGTATGTAATGGGAACTACCGGAGAGCGTGGTGGAAAATATGCATATCAGGATCAGCTGGATCTGGTGCAGGTGGATTATGACGGAAATATCGTCTGGAAATTCGATCACACGGAACTGATCGCAGATCCGGGAAAAGAACCGACCTGGCAGGCAAGACAGCATCACGATTACCAGAGAGAAGGAAATACCGTCGGATATTATTATCCGGGCGGCGAACCGAAAACCGACAGTGGAAATACCATCATTCTGACCCATGAAAATGTATACAATCATGAGATTTCCGATAAAAAACTGATCGATGACAAGATTATCGAAGTAGACTGGGAAGGGAATATTCTGTGGAGCTGGCGTGCTTCTGATCATTTTGAAGAATTTGATTTTGATGAAGCTGCGAAAAATGTTCTGTTCCGTAATCCGGGACTTCACGGAGAAGCCGGTGGTGACTGGATGCACATTAACTGCGTATCTGTTCTCGGAGAGAACAAATGGTACGATGCGGGAGATGAGAGATTCCATCCGGACAACCTGATCTTTGATGCGAGAAATGCAAATATTCTGGCGATCATCAGCAAGAAAACCGGAGAGATCGTATGGCAGATCGGACCTGATTTTTCTAAAACGAAAGAGCTTCGCAAACTGGGATGGATCATCGGCCAGCATCATTTCCACATGATTCCGAAGGGACTGCCGGGAGAAGGCAATCTGCTGGTATTCGATAACGGTGGTGAAGGTGGTTACGGTACCCCGAACCCGTCCGCACCGACCGGTAACAACAATGCACACAGAGATTACTCCCGTGTTCTGGAATTTGATCCGATCACACTGGAGATCATCTGGCAGTACACCCCACTGGAAGCAGGAAACCTGTTATTTACGGATGCTTCCAAGTTCTACAGCTCCTACATCAGTTCCGCCCAGCGGCTGCCGAACGGCAACACACTGATCACCGAAGGATCGGACGGACATCTGATCGAGGTGACACCGGAACATGAGATCGTATGGGAATATGTGAACCCTTACTTTAAAAATATCGGCGGAAACTTCAAGATGAACATGGTTTACCGTGCATACCGCGCACCATACGAATGGGTACCGCAGGCAACACATGCAGAAGAAGTATCTATCGAGCCGCTGGATGTGGAAACCTTCCGTGTACCGGGAGCATCCAAAGGAGCAGGAACCGGAAAGGTAACTGTAGTTGTAGGTGTGGATCCGAACCGATCCAGCGTAACAGGCATGAACGGGGACGACAAAGACAGTGATGAAGAGAGACTGGACTTCTGCGTGGCTTCTGTAAAGAAGGGCGACCTGAAAGAAGAATAATAAGGAAACGAAAGATATGGTATATGATGTAAGTATCATCGGCAGCGGCCCGGCAGGTTTAAGCGCAGCGCTCTATGCAAAGCGGGCAAACCTGTCAGCTATAGTGATAGAAAAAGAATATGAGGGAACCGGACAGATCGCAGAGAGCGGTCGGGTAGACAACTATCTGGGACTTCCGGGGATCAGCGGATACGATCTGGGAGAAACCTTCCGGGAACATGCCGTAAAACTCGGGGTTGAGTTTCTGGAACAGGAAGTGACCAGGATCCAAAAAGTAGCGTCCGGACAGTTTCAGATCACATTCTCAGACCGTTCCGTGATCGAATCAAAAACCGTGATTTATGCAGCGGGGGCATCCCCGCGGAGAGCCGATATTCCGGGAGAGAAAGAATATGCAGGAAAAGGTGTTTCCTACTGTGCGATCTGCGACGGATCCTTTTACCGGGGCAAAAAAGTTGCCGTACTTGGCGGTGGAGATACCGCACTGGATGATGCCGGTTATCTGGCAGGTCTGGCGGAGCAGGTGTATGTGATCCACAGAAGAAAAGAGTTTCGTGGCGCAGTCGTTACAGTAGAAAAACTGAAAGAAAAAGAGAATGTCACGTTTGTACTGGAACATCAGGTGAAAGAAATCACCGGAAAAGCGAAAGTGACAGGTGTTGTTCTGGAAGACGGAACAGTAATCGATGTAGATGGCGTATTCGTAGCCTTCGGATCGGTTCCGCAGACGGCACTGGTAAAGGATCTGGTGGAACTGGATTCGGCAGGCTATGTGAAAGCAGACGAAACCGGAGAAACCAGTCTGGCAGGATTGTATGTGGCAGGAGATGCCAGAACCAAGAAACTGCGCCAGGTAGTGACGGCGGTTTCCGATGGAGCCAACGCAGCAACAGCGGTGGCTGAATATTTGAAATAAAAAGTAACGTTCCGCGGGATGATCCTAGAGCGTTACTGTGAGAGAGGAATAAGCGTATGAGGTTTAATACAGACCTTCTCCATGCAGGAGTGGTTCGGGAGGCAAACGGAGCAACCCTTCCCCCGGTCTATCAAAGCAGTGCGTTCGAACAGGATACAGCCGCAGATCTGGAAAAAATATTTGAAAATAAAGCTCCCGGATACTGTTACACCCGTGTAGGGAACCCGACAGTAACCGCATTTGAAAACAGAATCACGAAACTGGAAGGCGGCATGGCTTCGATCGCCTGTGCTTCCGGTATGGCGGCGATCATGAACGCCATTTTAAATATTGTGCGAAGCGGGGACGAGATTGTCTCTTCTGCAAGTCTTTACGGAGGATCTATCGATCTGTTTCGTGATATCGAGGAATTTGGTATCAAAACCCGGTATGTAAAAAACAATGACTGGGAAGCGATCGAGGGAGCTATCAACGAACATACCCGCCTGCTTTTTGCAGAGACGATCGGCAATCCCTGTCTGGATGTGACCGATGTGGAAAGACTGGCAGAAATTGCACATGCACATAAGATTCCACTGATCCTGGACAACACGACAGCAACAGCGTACCTTTTCCAGGGACTAAAACATGGTGCAGATATCGTGGTCAATTCTTCTTCCAAATACATCAACGGAAGCAGCAATTCCATCAGCGGTATCCTTACTTACAGCGGAAGATTCCAATGGGATTCCGAGATGTATCCTCAGATTGCAGCTTACAAAAAATTTGGCCCGATGGCTTATATTGCAAGACTCCGAAACAGCCTTTTCCGTGACACCGGCGCGTGTCTGGCACCGATGAACGCGTATCTGAATCTGTTTGGGATGGAGACATTGGGACTGCGGATGGAACGGCAGTGCAGCAATGCGTTGGAACTTGCACAGTGGCTGGAAGAGACGTATCCGTCTGTTACTGTCAATTATCCGGGACTGAAAAGCAGCAACTGGTATGAGATTTCTGAAAAACAGTTTTCCAGAGGATATGGAGCAATCCTGACGCTGCGGGTGGGAAGTAAGGAAAATGCATTTGCATTGATTGATGCACTGAAAATCCCATACACACTTTCCAATATCGGGGATACGAAGACACTGGTGATCCATCCGGGATCCACGATCAGTCTTCACAGTTCAGAACAGGAAAAAGAAGATGCAGGTGTTTTCGAAGATCTGATCCGGGTGAGTGTGGGAATAGAAGATATCGAAG
>ERZ894186.742-NODE-742-length-12040-cov-204.504798_pt1 | contig 12040 bp, 6 predicted proteins | sample MGYA00380280_ERZ894186 | MGnify/ENA primary metagenome ERZ894186 (study PRJEB32331, sample SAMN06328449) | human gut metagenome | biome: human gut microbiome; feature: stool | host: Homo sapiens | collected 2013-02-13 ... | reverse complement strand
CATCAAACGAGGCAGAAAGTTTACTTATTTTTTAACTAAGTCACTCGCACCATAAAAAACAGTTTAACTTTCTTGTTAGTCTGTTTTTTGTTTTACAAGTATGGTAATTTTTAGATATATTATTACTAAATCTTTTCTGTAATAAAGGAGAATAATATGGGACTGTTTGATAAATTTAAAAAGAAAAATAACGAAGAATACATTGATGATGTAACTTATATCAGAGATATAAAGCATATTCAATCAGGGCCTTGGCATCAATATGATGTGCTTTTGGCAGCGCAGGGCTATAGATGGGATTATATGATTAGCTCGGCTGATTATATGGCAGCCGCTGACTTGGAAAATATATCACAAGTAACGAGCGGTTTTATTGACTCAGAAGATACCGATATTACAGAATTATACAAAAAGAGCAACTGCAAATGCAGTGAAACAGAAGAATTAAAAAACGAAGCGGCAAGTCTTTCCGTTGCCGGAATAAGCAAAACTTTAAAAGCACCAATGAAAATAGTATGGTTTAATCAAACACAGGTTTTACGATTCTTTACAATAGTTGATGATGAAACACTTATTAAGAAATACATTGAAACTGTTATTCGTCGTACTTTTGGAACAAACGATGCTATGAAATTGGCAAAACCTATTCCGAAACAGTAAATTTTATTATTTAGCATAATGCATTAGAAAAACATTTATAAAAGTTTGATCAACCTTTTCAAAGGTTGTGAGTGTGGGCAAAGCCCACAAATACTTTTTGCTACCGCAATTTAATACACTAAACCATAATAGGGCTGACGCTTTGTCTGCCCTATTATTTTTGCAAAACCGCTAAACAGCACAACAGCCGGTGCAAAACGCATCGGCTGTTGTGTATGGAGAGATTAGAATGAATTATTTATATATAAACAGCAGCATTACCATCCAAACATCTGTGACCAAATAGAGTCGTCACCGGTTGAATTTTCGCTGTCTGATGTCGGAGTAGTGCTCTTTTGTGAGCCGTTAGTGATTTGAGAATTGCTTACCGCAGGTATATATTCTTCAAGTACAAATGAAATTGTCTTACTTGTTCCTCTGCGGCTTACAGTAAATGTAACTGTATCGCCTACTTCTGCTTTTTCAAGTGCAGCAGTAATGTCCGATGACGAAGAAACATCTGTATCGTTTACCTTTGTTACAAGGTCACCTCTTGTAACTCCTGCTTTTTCGGCATTTGAACCGGAATCAACAGAAAGGACATAGCAACCTGTCTGATTTACACCGTAATAGAAAGCTGTTTCGTCAGAAGTAATATCTGTAAAGTCAATACCAAGATCAACCTTACCTGTTACATAACCGTATTCTTTAAGGTCACTTAAAATATCAAGTACATTGTTAATCGGAATAGCAAAAGCAATACCCTCAACTTCGGTTGCACTCTGCTTTGCGTTTACGATACCGACAAGTTCACCGTTTGCATTAAAAAGTCCGCCGCCGGAATTACCCGGGTTTACCTGTGCATTTGTCTGCAAAAGTGTCATTTGTGTATCTTCAATAGTAACCTTTCTTGCAAGTGCACTGATGATACCGTCTGTGACTGTACCGCCAAGTTCACCGAGTGGGTTGCCGATAGCAACTACATAGTCACCTACCGCAAGACTGTTGCTGTCACCGAAAGTTGCAGGCGAAAGTCCTGTTGCACTAACCTTTAACAAAGCAATATCATTATCTGAATCACTGCCTATGATTGTTGCATCGTACTCTGTGCCATCTCTAAGTCTTACCTTAACAGAATTTGCTCCGTTAATTACATGGTTATTTGTAAGAATATAACCGTCTTGAGAAATAATAACGCCTGAACCCGCACCCTGCTGAACATACTGTTGAGCAAATGAGCCCGTTACAACGCTTTCTGTTGAAATTTCAACAACACTGTCGGCTGTCTTTTTAACAATTTCAGAGGTTGAATTTGCCGTAGATGTACTTGAAGCAGTTGTGGTTGTGCCGCTGTTGCTTGTTTTGGTAATATTTAAACTGCCGCTTGTACTGGTATTTACCTTATTTGCAAAATAACCGCCGCCAAAGCCAAGTCCGCAAGAGAACACCATTGTAACTGCAAGTGCTATTGCAATACCGCCTCTTGATATTGGTTTTCTCTGTTTTTTAGGCTTTTTAGCCTTAGGCGGTTTTGCGTTTGCCGAATGATTGGGAGCAGTACCGTACGGTTGAGAATTATATACATTCTGTGACTGTTGGTTCTGTGCAGTGTAACCGTTTGATTGGTAATTATCATAAGCGTTTGTATTTGGATTTTGGTAATTATTGCTGTATCCCGAACTTGTATTCTGTGAAGAATATTGAGTAGGCTCGTTGTATCTGTTAGGATTATGCGAAGCGTCTTTATTATTGCCGTTTACATATGAATAATGGTATTCTGTGCTGTCTGACTTGTTGTCGCTTTTATCGGAATTCCATTCATATGAAGCCTCTGCATTCTGCTGCGGAATGTCTGTGTTGCTTTCAGGTGTATTTTCAGCATTACCTGAATAAATATCATTGAATTCATTTGGATTTTTATTATCAAGCATTTTTTAGTCCTCCTTAAATGCTGTGTCTTTCGTATCTCTTACGATGTATATATAATAATTTTGCCAAGTGAAAACTATATGAACTCGTTTTGAAATAAATATGAAATAAATTGAAATAACAATGAAACCAAATTCACATTCTATTCTTAAAAATGCCGAACAGTCTTAGTCTGACCGTTCGGCATTGGTTTTTCTATATGCTGATATATGTATAGAAGGTATTATTATACTAAGCCTTATTTTCGCTGTTTTCGTCAACAGGCTTTTCAACATACTCGACTATACGCTTTCTGACGGTAACTCCGTCATATTTCTTTTTAAAGGAAACTTTACCCGTAAACTTTCTTCCGCACTTTTTACATAAAAAGGGAGCAACAAAACTTTTGTTTTTTACTTTCCAATTTGCCTGTCTTGCAGCCTGCCTTCCGCAAGCATCGCAATTAAAGCGCATACTGCGTTTATCAATCTCCGGATTATTAATATCTGTAATAAAATGATTTTTATACAGCAGTCTGTCATAAAATTCGTGAGCCGTTGCATCTTTGATAAAATCGTCTATCGGATAATCCTCGACAAAATGTTTCATACACTTTAATGTAAGCTCTGCGTCGGCATATGCACGGTGCTGTTCTTCAACATCAAAGTTAATTGCGAGCATATCTGCGCATACGGATAATCCGAGTTGAGAAGATTTATCATTTACGGAAAGACATTTTTCACAATAATCCTGCACATTGCAATAGCTTGTGAGAAAAGGCAGCTCGGGCCTGTGAGCATAGTACATATAATTCTCAATCAATGCAAGAATGTCGCTTGTACCCCATGTCACCAAAACGCAATCGCCGCAGAACTTTTTAAATTCAGAAACAGCGTGCATAAATGTACAGCCGTTTTCTCTTAATTCTTCGTTGGTGATTTTGGTTAGCTTTTTAACCTTCGAACAAAGTTTTTTGCCTATCTGCGGAGAAATAAGCATTTCAAATCTGTCAATAATATTCAGATTTTCGTCAGTTTTAACTGCCCCGAACTCAATTATCTCATTTACAAATCTGTGTTCTTTACTGCTGTATGAGCCGTTCCATTCAAGGTCTAATACTACAAAACTCATTATTTTTTATGGAATGCCTGTTTCATTCTCTGTTCCTTAGAAAGAATACGCTTACGCATACGGATATTTTCGGGAGTAACCTCTACAAGCTCATCATCTGCAATAAACTCAAGACACTGCTCAAGCGAAAGAATTGACGGCGGTGTAAGTTTAAGTGCATCATCAGAACCTGAAGCACGGGTATTTGTGATATGCTTTTTCTTACATACATTAACCGTAATATCTTCTGACTTAGGGCTTGCGCCTACAATCATACCCTCATATACAGGAACACCCGGGCCGACAAAGAGTCTGCCTCTCTCCTGTGCCGCATACAAACCGTAAGTTACTGTTTCGCCTGTTTCAAAAGCGATAAGCGAACCCTGATGACGGGTTACGATTTCACCCTTGTACGGCTCATATCCGTCAAACACATGGTTCATAATACCGTTACCGTTTGTATCTGTAAGGAATTCGGGACGGTAACCCATAAGACCTCTTGACGGAATACGGAACTCAATGTGAGTAGAACCGCCCTCACGGGTGCCCATATTAATAAGTTCAGCTTTTCTTGAACCGAGTTTTTCCATAACTGCACCTACATAAGCGTCAGGCACTTCTATAATGAGCATTTCCATAGGCTCGTTCAACTTACCGTCAATCATCTTTGTGATAACCTGTGGACGAGATACCTGGAACTCATAATTCTGGCGGCGCATTGTTTCAATAAGAATTGAAAGGTGAAGCTCACCTCTGCCCGATACTTTAAATGTATCCGCACTGTCTGTTTCTTCTACTCTTAACGCAACATTGGTTTCAATTTCCTTGAAAAGTCTGTCACGAAGATTTCTTGATGTAACATACTTACCCTCTCTGCCGGCAAACGGAGAGTTATTTACAATAAAGTTCATTGATACGGTCGGTTCGTCAATCTTAACAAACGGGAGCTGTTCAATATTCTCAGGGTCGCAAATTGTTTCACCGATATTAATATCCTGAATACCGCTTACGCAGATAAGATCACCCATTTCAGCAGTTTCGCTCTCAACTCTCTTAAGTCCCTCATACTGATAAATCTTACCGATTCTTGCGTTCTTTGTTACATTGCCGTCTGTATGACAGATTGCAACGCTCTGACCTGTTTTTACAGTGCCTCTCTCAACTCTGCCTACACCTATTCTGCCCACAAACGGATCTGAATCTATATTTGAAATAAGAATCTGAAGTCCGCCCTCTGCATCTCCCTGCGGAGCAGGAATTTCATTTATAATAGCCTCAAAAAGAGGTTTCATATCTGTACCGGGCTGATGCGGATCAAGGCTTGCATAGCCGTCACGGCCTGATGCATATACTACAGGGAATTCAAGCTGATCCTCGTCAGCGCCAAGCTCGATAAATAGGTCGAGAACTTCGTCAACAACTTCTTCGGGTCTTGCACCCGGACGGTCAATTTTATTGACTACAACCAAAGGCTTTTTGCCAAGACCCAAAGCCTTTTTAAGAACGAATCTTGTCTGCGGCATACAACCCTCGAAAGCGTCTACAAGAAGTACAACGCCGTCTACCATCATAAGTATACGCTCAACCTCACCGCCAAAGTCGGCATGACCGGGGGTGTCAACAATATTAATCTTAATGCCGTTGTACATTACAGCGGTGTTTTTAGAAAGGATTGTAATGCCTCTCTCTCTTTCAAGGTCGTTAGAATCCATTACTCTTTCAGCCACATTCTCATTTGCTCTGAAAACACCGCTCTGTTTTAAGAGCTGATCAACGAGAGTTGTTTTACCGTGGTCAACATGAGCGATAATCGCTATATTTCTTAAATTTTCTCTTGTTTCCATAAAATTATCCCCCTATTAAAATCTAAATTCAAATAGTCCTGCGCATACTTTTTTATTATATCACCTAAATGTTGAAAATTCAATTTATTTTTAAAAATAAACAACAGATAGTGCCAAAATCGCAAATTTTCGTATTTACATCCATTTTTACTTTACATAAGAAGAAAAATGTTATATAATAGGTACTAATAATTGCCTTATAATGGGCAATTAATGTACACGGGTTATTGCTTTTAATAATGCAAATACCACAAAATACTTTTTGCGGAGGTAATCAAATGGGCTACACAATTGCACAGAAAATTATTAAAGAGCATTTGGTATGCGGCGAAATGGTTGTCGGCAACGACATCGGCTTACGCATTGACCAGACTCTTACACAGGACGCAACAGGCACAATGGCTTACATAGAATACGAGGCTATGGGTATTCCGAGAGTCAAAACCGAAAAGAGCGTTGCATATATAGACCACAATACATTGCAGACAGGTTTTGAAAATGCCGACGACCACAGATTTATTCAGTCTGTATGTAAAAAGCACGGCATTTATTTTTCAAGACCGGGCAACGGTATTTGCCACCAGGTACACCTTGAAAGATTCGGTAAGCCAGGCAAAACATTAATCGGTTCCGACAGCCACACACCTACAGGCGGCGGTATCGGAATGCTTGCTATCGGTGCGGGCGGTCTTGATGTTGCTGTTGCTATGGGCGGCGGTGCATATTACATTACAATGCCGAAAATGGTTAGAGTTAATCTTACAGGCAAACTCAGCCCATGGGTTTCTGCAAAGGATATTATTCTTGCAGTATTAAGAGTTATGAGCGTTAAGGGCGGCGTCGGCAAAATTGTTGAGTACGGCGGCGAAGGTGTCAAAACACTTACAGTTCCGGAGCGTGCTACAATTACAAATATGGGTGCAGAGCTCGGCGCTACAACATCCGTATTCCCTTCTGATGAAATCACAAGAGAATTTCTTAAAGCTCAAGGCAGAGAAGAAGATTACACAGAGTTAAGCGCAGACGCAGACGCAGTTTACGATGAGGTTATTGAAATTAACCTTTCGGAGCTTGAACCGCTCGCCGCTTGCCCACATTCACCTGATAATGTTAAACCGATCAGCGAGCTTGAGGGCAAGAAGATTGACCAGGTATGTATCGGTTCTTGCACAAACTCAAGTTATCTTGACCTTATGAGAGTTGCCCATATCTTAAAGGGCAAAACAGTTGCAGACGGCGTTTCACTTGCTATTGCTCCGGGCAGTAAGCAGGTATTCAATATGCTTGCTATGAACGGCGCACTTGCCGATATGATTGCTGCCGGCGCAAGAATTCTTGAAAGTGCCTGCGGTCCATGTATCGGTATGGGACAGTCACCTAACAGCAAGGGTATTTCACTCCGTACTTTCAACCGTAACTTTGAAGGCAGAAGTGGTACAGCTGACGGTCAGATTTACCTCGTATCTCCTGAAACAGCTGCTGTTTCGGCACTTGCAGGTGTATTTACAGACCCAAGAAAACTCGGTCCTGCCGCAGAAATTGAACTTCCCGAGAAGTTCCTCATCAATGATAATATGGTTATTGCTCCTGCTCCTGTTGAGGAAATGGACAATGTTGAAATCTTAAGAGGACCAAACATTAAGGAATATCCTAAGACAAGCCCTCTTACAGATTCTATAGAGGCATCTTGCTCACTTAAGGTTGGCGACAACATTACAACCGACCACATTATGCCTGCCGGTGCAAAGATTCTTCCGCTCCGTTCAAATATTCCTGCTATTTCACAGCACTGCTTTACAGTATGTGATAAGGAATTTCCTGAAAGAGCAAAAACTCTCGGCAAGAGCATTATCGTAGGCGGCGAAAACTACGGTCAGGGTTCATCAAGAGAGCACGCAGCACTTGCTCCGCTCTTCCTCGGCGTTAAGGCAGTTCTTGTAAAGAGTTTTGCAAGAATTCATAAGAGTAACCTCATTAACGCAGGTATTCTTCCGCTTACTTTCCAAAATCCTGCAGATTACGATAAAATTAAACTCGGTGATATGCTTGAGCTTCCGAATGTTAAGAAAGAAATTGCAGACGGCTCTGCCGTAACGGTTGTAAACAAAACAACGGGCGAAACCGTTATTGCCGACTGTGAGCTTTCAGACAGAACAAGAGCAATCATTCTTGCAGGCGGTTTGCTTGACTATACAAAGGAGAACAGCTAATGGATAAAATTAAAATGACTACCCCCATCGTTGAGATGGACGGCGACGAGATGACAAGAGTTCTTTGGCAGAAAATCAAAGACATTCTTATTTACCCATACATTGATTTAAAGAGCGAGTATTATGACCTCGGTCTTGAAAACAGAAACAAAACAGATGACCAGGTTACTGTTGACAGTGCAGAGGCTACAAAGAAATACGGCGTTGCCGTAAAGTGTGCTACAATCACACCAAACGCTGCAAGAATGGACGAGTACAACCTCAAGCAGATGTGGAAATCACCAAATGGCACAATCCGTGCTATCCTTGACGGTACAGTATTCAGAAGTCCTATCCTTGTAAAGGGTATCACTCCATACATTCCTACATGGAAAAAGCCAATCTGTATTGCCCGTCACGCTTACGGTGATGTTTACAAAAATACAGAAATGGTTGTTAAGGCAGGCAGCAAGGCTGAACTTTGCGTTACCAAGCCTGACGGTACAGAAGAAAGAAGTACAATCTTTGATTTCAAGACAGACGGTATCATTCAGGGTATGCACAACCTTGACAAGAGTATTTCTTCATTTGCCCGTTCATGTTTTAACTATGCACTCGACCAGAAACTTGATGTATGGTTTGCTACAAAAGATACAATCAGCAAGAAGTACGACCACAGATTCAAGGATCTTTTTGCTGAAATCTTTGAGAATGAATACAAAGAGAAATTTGAACAGGCAGGCATTACATATTTCTACACACTTATTGATGACGCTGTAGCAAGAGTTATCAGAAGTGAGGGCGGCTATATGTGGGCTTGCAAAAACTATGACGGCGATGTAATGAGCGATATGATTGCTACTGCTTTCGGCTCACTTGCTATGATGACTAGCGTACTTGTTTCACCTGACGGTGTTTATGAGTATGAAGCTGCACACGGTACAGTTCAGCGCCATTATTATAAGTATCTTAAGGGCGAGGAAACTTCCACAAACTCTGTTGCAACTCTCTTTGCTTGGACAGGCGCTCTCAGAAAGCGCGGCGAGCTTGATAATCTTCCTGAACTTATGAACTTTGCGGACAAGCTTGAGAAAGCTACTATCGACACTATTGAAGACGGCATTATGACAGGCGACCTTTATGCTATTTCAACTCTTGAAAACAAGAAAAAGGTTAATTCAGAAGATTTCTTGCTTGCAATAAACGAGCATCTTGCCGCTTCACTTGCATAAGCAAACACAATTCGGTTAAAGGAGTAAGGTTAAAGTACAATGTCCAGAAATGACAACATTTCAATGTCTGTAATCAGAAGACTGCCCAGATATTATCGTTTCTTGTCTGAGCTTAACGAACAAAACATTGATAAAATTTCATCTACAAAACTGGCTGAAATTATGAATGTAACCGCTTCTCAGGTAAGACAGGATCTTAACTGCTTTGGTGGATTCGGTCAACAGGGCTACGGTTACAGTGTTTCTCAGCTTAAGGAAGAAATACAAAATATTCTTGGTCTTAACAATAATTATAAAGCTATACTTATCGGTGCCGGCAACCTCGGTAAAGCGGTTGCCAAGCATATGAACTTTGAAAAGCTCGGCTTTGAACTCATCGCCTGTTTTGACTGTAACGAAGAAAAAGTTGGCAAAAAGCTGAATAATCTTACAATAATGCACGACAGTCTGCTTGACGAGTTCTGTCAAAACAACAAAATCAATACAGCGTTTTTGTGTATTCCGAGAGTATGTGTAGAAAATGTACTTGACAAACTTTATGGCTACGGCATAAAGAACTATTGGAATTTCAGTCACTATGACATTGCAAGAAAGTACAGCGACACCCTTGTTGAAAATGTACACCTAAGTGACAGTCTTATGACCTTATGTTACAAAATGAATAACCGAGATAAAATCTTATAATTAAATAAAGGCTGTTCCCTATCTTGCGGAACAGCCTTTTAATTATGCTTAACTTAGTTTATCACAAAGTTAAAAGGTTCAATGTCAATAGTTGGGGTAATTTATGGTTTAGTGCACGAGTTAAGCAAAATGATAATTCACTCCAATTAATTTAATAAAAAAACAACAATTAACTACCGCACTCCAATCGGAATGCGGTAGTTTTTATGAGAGGAAATCTATCTATTTATAAATTACTTTTTATCAAATGTATGAAGAAGTCTTGCAGCATAAAGTACGCAAAGTACGCTTACGCCTGTATCTGCTATTACAGACAACCACATCGGAGCGATACCGAGTATTGCAAGGATAATTACAATTGTCTTTACACCAAGTGCAAATGTAATGTTTGTCTTTACAGTAGCAACAACTTTCTTTGCTATTCTGACAGACAACGGTAACTGTTTTAAATTACCTGCCGCAAGCACAGCATCTGCCGCCTCAATAGCAGCCTCACTGCCGAATCCCATTGCAAAACCGCAATCGCTTGCAGTAAGAACAGGGGCATCATTGATACCGTCACCGATAAAGCATACAGACTTATGAGTTTTCTTTATATCTATAAGTTTTTCAAGTTTATCTGACGGCATAAGCTCTGCCGAATAAGAATCAAGTTTAAGTTCATTTGCAATATCCATTGCATTTTCTTTTTTATCACCCGTAAGCATTACACTGTCTTTAACACCGAGTTTTCTTAACTCTGCAATTACACTCTTTGCCTCCGGTCTTAATGTATCGCTAACAGAGATTGCACCGATTAATTCACCGTCGTAGATTACATATACAGATGCGGTTTTTTCTGCATTTACCTTTTGTTTATCGCTTAAAACCTTTGTGCCGCCGCATACAAGAGCTTTGCCGTTATATACAGCTGTAACTCCCTGTCCCGCCTTTTCGCTGTAATCTGAAAGTTCAGGTAAGTTTTCCTTTTCTGCCTTATTTTTTATTGCCATAGCAATCGGATGTGAAGAATATCTTTCACAAGCGGCTGCAAGTGCAATAATTTCAGATGAAGTATGATTGCCGTAAGCAAAAACTTTGTTTACAGAAAGCTCACCTGTTGTAAGTGTACCTGTCTTGTCAAATACAAATGCGTCAGCCTTTGCAAGAGCTTCGATATACTTGCCGCCCTTAATAAGAACGCTGATTTTTGATGATGCGCCAAGGCCCGAATAATAAGAAAGCGGAACCGAAATTACGATTGCACAAGGGCAAGATGCAACAAGACAAACCAAAGCACGATAAATCCATGTGCTGAAACTGCCAAGCCCCACAAGCGGAGGAACAATAGCAACTACAATAGAAATAAGTATAATAATCGGTGTGTAAACAGCTGCAAAACGGCTGATAAGCTTTTCACTCTGTCCCTTTGTAGCGGCTGCATCTTCAACAAGTTTAATAATTCTTGCCGCTGTACTGTCGCCAAATTCCTTAGTAGTTTTTATTTCTATAAGAGAATTGCCGTTAATCATACCGCTCATAACTTCACTGCCTGCCTCTGCATCGACAGGAACACTCTCACCTGTAAGCGCCGAAGTATCAAGAGTAGTATTTCCTTTAGTAATAACACCATCAAGCGGTACTCTTTCGTGTGGTTTAACTACAATTGTACTGCCTATTTTAACATCCTCGGCGGCTTTTACAACTTCCTTGCCGTTTATAAGTACGGTTGCATTATCGGGACGAATCTGCGCAAGTTTTGCAATATCACTTCTCGATGCAGATACTGCTTTCTCTTCTACAATTTCGCCGACTGCAAAGAGAATAGTAACCATAGCCGCCTCTACAAACTCGCCTAACGCAAATGCCGCAATAACAGCAATTGTAAGCAATGTAGTTTCATCTATCTGTAATTTAAACACCGATTTTACGCCTTTAATAAATGTTCTCCAACCTGACAAAACAGTGGCAACAAGGCTTAGTCCGAGTAGAACAAACCAACCTACAGTACCGAATTCAGCATCAGGAAATACAGTAAGTTCAAGACCGAAAGCCGCTACACCAAGCACAGCCGCTGTAATAATAGAAATAAGTTCATTCTTTATTTCAACCTTTTTATCTTTCTTGGCTGAATTTACCTTTTCGGCAGTTACGGTGTTTTCTTTTACATTGTTATCAATAACTTCTACACCGTCTTCAATGCTGTCACAAACTGCCTGTATGTCCTGTGCCGTTACATCCTCTGCTGACTCAAACACAAGTTTTTTATTTGCAAAATTGAAATTAACATTCTCATAGCCGTCTGTTTCGGCTAATTTCTTCTCTATCTTTCCCGCACAATGCGCACAGTTGAGATTTTCAAGTGTGAAAGTGTACTGCTTTAAATTCTTTCTCTTTGTATTATCAATAACTTCTACACCGTCTTCAATGCTGTCACAAACTGCCTGTATGTCCT
>ERZ894186.740-NODE-740-length-12052-cov-6.889139_pt1 | contig 12052 bp, 18 predicted proteins | sample MGYA00380280_ERZ894186 | MGnify/ENA primary metagenome ERZ894186 (study PRJEB32331, sample SAMN06328449) | human gut metagenome | biome: human gut microbiome; feature: stool | host: Homo sapiens | collected 2013-02-13 ... | reverse complement strand
GCTACATGGAATGCACCTTTACCTGGAATGAAATGGCCCACGAACTGATAAAACGGTTTGGGAAGAAGCGGAAGCCAGTCAAGATGGTATCCATAGATGCACCGGAGAAGCCGAAAAAGAAAGATAACGAAATGCCTGGTCCGGCAAAATGTATCACCGGAAAGAGCGAATCAGGAATATGTGGGGCAGCAGCTTATTGCGACACAGAATATAAATGCTGCGCTCAGTGTCCGGATAATTGTAACAGCCGCTGTGGATGGCTGGAAGAACGCTGCCAGACGGCAGCAGAAACGCCGAACGAAAAGCAGCACGATTTTGTTGAAGATATCAAAATCGCAGACCATCCCGGTGAAGTCACCGCATTGCCGATTATGAAGAACAATGACCAGAGAAAAGAATGGTTGAGAAATTACAAAGTCTGGGGTCTTTGGTACGAAGATAAAAACATCGGTGTCAAGTACTACAAGTACGATTTCGAAAACGGTGCCCGTCTGATTGCTGAAGAATATGAACCGGATCCACGCAATCAGAACAGCTGGCGGGTATCAAATTTGACGGAATCGTACTATATGCACCTTGTTGGAGGCCCGGAGCCAGAGCATAAGAACAACATACCGAAATGGACATATCATACACGATACAACAAATTTCCAAATTCAGAATCAGAGTTAGTCGAATTCTTGAAGGAATTACAGAAATAAGGGTGTTTTCGAAAATTCGATTAACATATATAACTTGCCGCATGAGCCTGTCAGAAATGCGGCAAGGGAAAGGAGGGTGTCCGATTCGGACACATAAAAAATGTTATTTCCAAAGACAAAGGCAAAAACAAAGAAAAAGAGGATGCGCCATCCGGCCAGTGTTCTACATGATAAAAACAACAGGACCTGTTATCTCTGTGTAACACTCCATGACAACTGGAACGAACACAGGATCCTGGATGAACATCACATATTCGGAGGGCCCAACCGGAAAAATTCTGAAGAGTATGGCCTGAAAGTATACCTGTGCCATGACCATCACATCTACGGTCCAGAAGCAGTGCACAACAACGCCCGTATCCGTCATGAGTTACAGCGGACAGCACAGAGACTATTTGAAAAGCAGCACAGTCACAAAGAATTCATGGAGATATTCGGCCGGAACTATCTGGATCCGGTAGAGATAGGGGAAAACAATGAGAATGAGAATGAACCTGTATAAGGTAGTAGACCAGAACGGGAAGCAAGTATTTGACGACTTGTTGATAGCCAGACAGGTCACAGAGAAAACCGGATGTACAAAGAATAATGTAGCCCAGGCAGCAGCCAATTTCGCTCTTGTGAATAAGAAGTATCGAATTATCCCGGAAGACATCAAGCTGAGTAAAGCATTAGATGTTGAACTCCTGGCAGAATGGGACAGGTATCGGAAGTGGATGCTGAAGGCAGCAGGGAGGATGAAGTGAACAAAAGGCAGAAAAAGAAACTGTTCAACAGAAAATGTGGATACCGGCTCGTAAAGCTCCCACGCAACTTCCAGACGTGGGTATTCCAATATTACACCGGTATCGGAGTAGTAACATACAAACGCATTTGCACAGAGAAAATTCCAGACAGAGCGAAATATCTAATAAACACCAGAAACGTAGAGAATTTCAATCAGGTCATGAGAAGGAGATGGAATAAAAATGGCAATCAAAAGAACTGTAGAAACAGACGTATACTGTGATATCTGTGGAGAATGGATTGCAAGTTGGAAATCTAATGACACAGGAGTCAGCAGAACTTGGGCAGCAGTATTTGCGAGAGAGAAAGGCTGCACAGTTGGAAAAAAGGTTATTTGCAGAGAATGCAGGATCAAGAAAAGAATCGAGATATGCAGCATACAGCGCAAGATCGGAAGCGCAGGAATAGATAGCAATGGAATGTGCCTGGGGTTCGAAAGCGAAAAATGTAAACGGTGCTTTGCATGCACATCCTATGAACAGAAGGAGACGTTATGAAAAAAAGTTGGTCAGAATTGACAGAAGCCGAGATTAACAGAAACAAAAGAAACACTTGTGAGAAATGCCTATATTTTTCCAGAGACGGAAGTACAACCACAGCCGGATCCAGACACTGTGAATATCTGCTGATCACAGGTCATCGGAGGGGATGCAGCCCTCTGGAATGCAAGAAGAAAGGTATCTTCAAGGCAAGGCCAACCGGCCGGAGAAGAATAAACAGAGCATTTACAACCTCATAAAGGAGAAAATAAATCATGGTGTTAAGAATGAAACCAAGAAAAATAACAGATAGAGGCGGTTGGTTGTGCATGCCCCTAGTCAAGAACGTGCCGGAAGGCAAAGAAGGATGGGAAAAGGTGCATTGTCCCGTATGCGGAGAATTTTGTTGGAAAAGACCAGAGGACACCAGCGCGATCTATCACAGTAAACTTGATGGAGCGTGTTGTACGTTATGTGCATTAAAAAAGGAGTGGAATGAAAATGTCAAAAGTTAAGCCGGGAGGAAGATAATGGAAAAGACATGTAAAACCTGTATCAACAATGATGATGGCCTCTGTGACCGCAGGGGGATTCTTGTAGAAGATGAAGATTCCTGTGAGAAACACCGTGAGGATTGGAGAGAAGCTATGTTAAGACAATTTAATCGGAGAAGATAAAATGTGGAAAATAAGACTTATACAAATAATCGTTTTATATTGCTGCATGGGATATTTTTCATTCAGAGGAAACATTGCAGCTGTAATAATGGCAAGTACATTTATTCTTGTGCCATATTTAGAAGAAAGAAGGTGTGAAATGAGCTATAAGAACAACGAAGGTTATTCAGATCCAACAGCTGGTAAAGCAGTTCGGGCAGCAGGCAGGATGCCGACACACATTTATAACGCCTTTTGTGTCCTGAATAATACGGCAGGTCTGCTGGGATTAGAGATTACAGGCATACGGGATTGAAAAACGGGGCGCGAATGGCCGCAGAGGAGGTGAAAACGATGTGGGTAATATTTCTTGGTTCCGGCATGGTGTTCGGAGCCGCAGCCCTGGCGCTGATCTGGATAGGAAGCAGAGTGATCCTGTCGATCAGGCGGCAGCAGAAGAAATTCGAGATTGAAGATGAAACATACAATAAAGTAAAAGAAGCTATCAAAGAAAAGGAGAACAAAAATGAAAAGTAAGATTATTATCGGAATCGTGGCAGCAGTAGCAGTTCTTGGCGGAGGATACACTGTATCAAGAATGGATCTTATCGGCACAGGTAAAGTTGGTATCGTCTACAACTACAAAGATGGAGTACAGGACACAGTACTCACCCCGGGAATGCATTTTATAGCACCGATGAATAAAGTAAAAGAATTCAGTACCAGCAATGAGATCCTCGTTCTCACAAAGGACAAAAGGGATGGCAGTAAAGAGGATGATTCTTTCAAAGTAGCCACATCAGACGATGCCAGCATTGCAGTATCTTTCCAGATGAGTTACCGATATGATCCGGACACGGTGATTGATACATACAAACGTTTCAAAGGAATGGACGGAGAGGATATCATCGAAAACCGTGTAAAAACTGTTCTGAAATCAAAAATCTCGGAGATTACAACGAATTATTCCATGATGGATATCTATTCCGGAAATAGATCCGAACTGAACAATGCCATCACGGAATATCTTAACAAGGATTTTCACAAAAAGTATGGCATTGAAGTTCTGGATGCTTCCATCGTGGACGTGCATCCGGATAAAAAGCTGAAACAGGCCATTGATAATCGTGTTACTGCCCTGCAGGAAAAACAGCAGGCACAGGCAGAGCAGGAAAAAGTAAAAGTCCAGAAGGAAACAGAGAAGCTCCAGGCAGAAGCGGACGCTCAGATCGAACTGACCAAGGCAGAGGCAGATGCAAAGAAAGCCAAGGTCAAGGCAGCAGCTGGAGCTGAGAACACAAAGATTAAGGCAAAAGCACAGGCAGAGGCTAATAACGAACTCAGTGCATCCATCACAGACGAGCTGATCAAGATGAAGGAGGCAGAAGCTCACTACAAAAATGGCTGGGTTACAGTCCAGGGAGCCGATGCCGTGATCGCGGATAAATAAAAGAAATGCAGAGAAAGCCGGGAACGTGTATGCTCCCGGCTAAAAGCATCAAAAGGGGAGGATACCAGTGGAAACAGAAATCCAGAAAGAAAACGAAGAGAAAAAAGAATATCTGAAATCCTATCGAAGAGCAGTGAAGAGAGAAAAAGATATCCTTGACGAGATCCAGAGACTGAGGGCAGACAAGATGTTCCCTTCCGTGGCCAATGACGGGATGCCAAAAGGCAGCAACCAGTCCGATCTGTCAGACTACATAGCTATTCTGGATGAGCAGATCGAGCTCCTGAAGGTAGAACGCCTGGAAAAAGCCAGATGTTATCAGAAAATCGAGAAACAGATCAGGCAGATGGAAAATGAGGATGAACAGGAAGTGCTGAGACTACGGTATATAACGGGCCTGAAATGGGAGGAAGTAACTGCACGAATGAGCTATAGCTGGAAACATATACACAGAATTCATTCATCAGCTCTTTGCAATTTCAAGATGACATAGAATGACACACTTTATATGTGATATTATTACAATGGATTTCAGAAAAAGCAGATGGAATCCTCCTTTCAAGAATTTAGCTGCCAACCCACGGGCAGCAGTTTTGGAACGTAGCTCAGTGGGAGGTAGAGCAGCTGGTTTATATTCAGTATGTCGATGGTTCGAACCCATCCGTTCCAATTTCTCTATTGTAGAGAAATTCCTAACATCATACATTTTTTGTAAAACGTCTTGTAGAAATACGGGGCGTTTTACTTAAAGAAAGGCTGGTAAAAATATGAGCAAAGTGATAAAATACATAAAAATGTATGTTGGGAGAAGAATGATGATTAAACCAAATGGACAAAATATAATTGATCATATTAATACACATTGGACAAATCAAGTATGTCCAATGTGCGGAGGAAGAGCCTGGAATGTATCTGATAAGGTTTTTGAATTACGAGAATTTAATGATGGTAATTTTGTGCTTGGAGGACCAAATTCGTCTATTGTGCCAGTAATTCCTGTTACTTGTGATAATTGTGGAAATACAATTTTTATAAATGCGTTATCAACTAATTTGATAAAAAAGGAGTAACGCATGCAGAAAAAAATAAATGATAAGAATGGAAAAGGAATTTCTGCCGTTAAAAACGAGAATTTAACTTATGAAATATCGACAGCAGGTAAATTTGTTCTTTCTGACAAAGGGTCTATTCCAAATGAAACAGAACAAATGAAAAAAGAGTACCACAAGCAAAGATTGTGGCAATCTAAAATGGCATTTTGGTTAAGTTTTGGCGGAAGTATAGCGGGATTCTTAGTTATTATAGTTAGTGTTGGATATGGAATGCATACAAATAATAATCAGTGGCCAGGCATTGTATCTGGTATAGTAGTAGAAGCTGTTTCTGCATTATTTTACACATTATCAAATAAGGCGAATGAGAAAATATCTGAGTTTTTTAAAGAATTGACAGAGGATTCTAAAATAAAAAATGCATTGGAACTAGCACGAGAAATTGAAGGGGCGGATACCGTTAAAAATCAATTATATGTAAAATTATCATTGCATTTGTCAGGATTAGATGAAGAGAAAATATGTAAAAGTACGTTTGAATCTTGCAATTCGAAAAAAGATCATACATAAATATTATAGATGATAGAAAGGCACCCTTCGGGGTGCTTTTCTAATGCAATTTTTCCTACAGCGTGCACGGCACCAGCACATACATACTTTACGCATGGATTCACTGTATGTAAGTGTTAACACACCTCCTTTCGGCGTGGCGGCAATCGGCTGTCACTATGGTGCCGGCAGGACTGTAATTTACAAATATCAAAAACGAAACGAATGAGAGGTGGTGAGGCTTGCCAAGAGCACCAGATCAGAGAGTAGAAGAAGCCAGAAAACTATATGCTTCTGGAGCGAAATTAATTGAAGTTTCTCAGAAGCTCGGAATCCCGGTAGGGACGATTCGAAGCTGGAAAAATAGATACAAATGGCATAATGCACCGTTGCAAAAGAATAAACGCAACGTTGCGAAAAAGAAGGGCGGACAGCCCGGAAATAAAAATGCGGAGGGGCATGGAGGAACCGGCCCGCCGGGAAATAAGAATGCAGTCAGGACAGGAGAGTTTGAAACTCTCTTTTTTGATACCCTGGAACCAGAAGAAAGAACATTGGCAGAGATGATCAGGCCGGACAAAGAACAGCTGCTTCTCAGAGAAATCCAGCTTCTTGCAGTCAGGGAACGCCGGATGCTGAAAAGAATCCAGTCTCTCCGTGAACTGGAAGCACAGACAGGATCTGAAGAAGATTCGGTACCATGCGGAATGTCTGTAATAGAATATACTTCCGGTATCGAAAAAGGAAAACTAACAGAACTTCGAAAGTATGAAGGCATCATTGGCCAAATCCAGGCTATAGAGGATGCTCTGACTAGAGTGCAGGCCCGGCAGCAGAAAGCAATCGAGATGCTGCATAAGTTTGGTTATGACGATGCAAAACTGGAACTTGCAACCATGCAGTTTGAATTCGAGATGTTGAAACAGGATAACCAGACAGAAGAGACCACAGATGATGGTTTCCTGGAAGCTATGAATGCAACAGCGCAGGATGTCTGGGGTGATGAGAATGTATGAAAAACTCAAAACTCTGAAAGATAAGCTGCAGAAGATGAAAACCAACAGAGCCAACAGGCAGATAGGCCAGACGTTTCACTTTTCTCCGTTCTCAAGAAAACAGAAACAGGTCCTGACCTGGTGGTGCAAAGAATCCCCGGTTCACGATATGGATGGAGTTATTGCCGATGGAGCAATCCGATCAGGAAAAACAATCAGCATGTCTTTATCATTCGTTATGTGGGCCATGAGTACCTTCACTGGCCAGAACTTTGCCATGTGCGGAAAGACCATAGGATCCTTCCGGAGAAATGTTCTGTTCTGGTTGAAACTGATGCTCCGGTCAAGAGGATATTCCATCACGGATCACAGGGCAGACAACCTTCTGACCATCCGAAAAGACGGAAAAGAAAATTACTTTTACATATTCGGCGGCAAGGATGAAAGATCTCAGGATCTTATCCAGGGAATCACTTTAGCCGGCGTGTTCTTTGATGAAGTTGCCCTGATGCCGGAATCTTTTGTGAACCAGGCAACAGGCCGATGCTCTGTAAAAGGTTCAAAGTTCTGGTTTAACTGCAACCCGGATGGCCCGTATCACTGGTTTAAACAGAACTGGATAGATAAATCTACCGGATATCTGGGAAAAGAAGAAACTGCCCGGAGGATGCAGCAGGCGGCCGCGGAGGGGAAAGATCCTGGTCTGAAAGATATCCTGTATCTTCACTTCACTATGGACGATAACCTGTCCCTGGATGAAGAGATCAAAGCCAGATACAGGAGTATGTATGTTGGAGTATTCTTTAAACGTTACATCATGGGGCTTTGGGCGGCAGCAGAGGGAATCATTTACGACATGTTCGACGAGAACAAACATGTCCAGGATATCAAAGATTTCTATCAGCTGCTGGTCAACGGGAACAGGTATGTTTCCTGTGACTATGGTACACAGAACGCCACGGTATTCCTGCTGTGGAATAAAGGAACCAACGGGAAATGGTACTGCATCCGGGAGTATTACTATTCCGGAAGAGACAAAGGTAAACAGAAAACAGATTCAGAATATGCAGACGACCTGAAAGTGTGGCTGGATGGAACCAAGATCAGAGCAATGATCGTGGATCCATCGGCTGCTTCTTTTATTGCAGAACTCCGGAAACGGGGATATAAGGTCCTGAAAGCCAACAATGATGTTCTGGATGGAATCCGGCTGGTTGGAATGCTTCTGAACCTGGAGAAGATTGTCTTTGCTTCTTCCTGTAAAGAAACCATAAAAGAATTTGCTTCTTACATCTGGGATGAGAAAGCCCTGGAAAGAGGAGAAGACAAACCGGTGAAACAATTCGATCATTGTTGTGACGCTGTGAGGTACCTATGCAGCACCATAATCGGCAGAAAAGCAGCACGTTTCCGAGAGATAAGGAGGTGAGAAAAATATACACATTTACAATACCGAGAGAAGGCTTTGACGAGTTAAACCCAGACAAACAGATACTCCGCCAGCTGATCAGCAAACACATCAGCATGGTGGACCGTCTAAAGAAGAATATGTCCTACTACGAAGGAAAGCACAAGATCCTGGATGAGACCAAACGGGAAAACCGCCTGGTGTGCAATCATGCAAAAGACATCTCTGATACAGCCAGTAGCTATTTCATCGGCAACCCAGTGACTTATAAATCTGAGGGAGACATCAAGCCTCTTACAGATGCACTGGAGCTGGCCGGAGCAGATGAGACAGACGGAGACAACGGTCTGGAGGCATCCATCTACGGCCTGGCTTACGAATATGTCTATGTGAAGGAAAACGAGAACAACCTGCAGACCAAGAACCTGTCCGCAGAGAATACCTTCATGGTAAAAGATGACAGCATAGAGGAAAACGAACTCTTTGCTGTCTATTATTATATCCGGAAAGATGATTCCGGGAAGCTTCCGGACCACTATATGGCCACAGTAGTGACCACAAACTATAAGTACGAGCTGGACATCGAGAACAGCAATACGATCCAGGCAACCACAGAGCCGGCGGTGCCCCATTATTTTGGTGAGATTCCGATCATCGAATACCTGAACAATAAACTGGCCATCGGAGATTTTGAACTGCAGATCCCACTGATCGATGCATACAATGCGCTGATGAGCGATCGTGTGACCGATAAGGAGCAGTTTATTGATGCAATCCTGGCTATCTATGGAACATTGTTGACCGATGAGGACGAACCGAACACTGAGGATGAAGACGAGAGCATCCGAAAGGCCAAGGCCCGTCTTAAAAAGTACAAGGTTCTTGAGATGCCGGACACAGCCAAAGCAGAATATCTGACTAGGACTTTTGATGAAAGCGGTGTGGAGATCCTTAAGAAAGCCATTGAGCAGGATATCCATAAGTTTTCCCACATTCCCTGTATGTCAGATGAAAGCTTCGGAGGGAACGTCAGTGGTGTGGCTATGGAATTTAAGCTCCTGGGCATGGAAAATATCACAAAGATCAAGACCAGATATTATAAAAAAGGTCTGAGAAAAAGAGTTCGGATATTCTGTAACTATCTGGCTTTGCACGGAACCAGCATCGATCCATCCGGAATCACGATGACATTCACCAGAGCACTGCCGAAAAATCTCCTGGAGATATCCCAGATTGTGGCAAATCTGTGGGGAAAAGTAAGCCGGAAGACCTTGCTTTCACAGGTTCCGTTTGTGGAGGATGTGGACGAAGAATTGAAAGCCTTGGAAACAGAGGAAGAAGAGAATCTGAAGCGGCAGCAGGAAGTGTTTGGCATGCAGGATAACACACCACCAGAACAGAATCCGGATGATAAGGAAAAGGTAAATGAGTAGGAAATACTGGGAGCAGAGATCTGCCTGGGATATGTATCAGTTTATGGAGGATGCAGAAGAGACAGCAGATCTCATTGCCAGAGTATACCGGAAAGCCTCTCTCCAGCTGGAATATGCTGCAAGAGATATCTTTGAGAAGTTTATGACAAAGTATGGTCTGTCAGAAACAGAAGCCTGGCAGATCATAAATTCTATCCAGGATAAAAACTCCATTGATCAGCTGAAAAAGGAGCTCCAGAACCGGAAGAACGACAGCGAGATTTTGAAAAAACTGGAATCTCCTGCGTATCGGGCGAGGTTGGAACGCCTGCAGAATCTTATGGCACAGGTAGATGCGGTGATGCAGCAGGTATACCGGCAGGAGAAAAAGTTTGACACCAAACTCTTGGAACAGCTGGGAGAAAAAGCCTATTATCATTCCATTTACAACATGCAGAAAGAAACCGGCCTGGCATTCAGCTTCTCTCATGTGAGCAGAAAACAAATCGACCAGGCTCTGCAGATGGAATGGTCCGGAAAACATTTTTCAGACCGTATCTGGCAGAACACACAGCAGCTTGCAGATTCCTTGAAGGATGAATTGCTGATCAGTCTCCTTACCGGCCGGACAGACCGGGAAACAGCGGAATCCATCCAGGCCCAGTGCGGAGGGGGAGCAAAGCAGGCCAGGCGATTGGTAAGAACAGAATCCTGTTACATGGCAGGAGAATCGACTGCACAGAGTTATATTGACTGCGGGATCAAGAATTATCGCTATGTGGCAGTGCTGGATCTTCGTACCAGTGAGATCTGTCGGGAACTGGATGGAAAGGTTTTTCCGGTGAAAGACCGGAAAGCCGGAGTGAACTATCCTCCCATGCATCCATATTGCCGCTCTACAACGATTTCTGTCATAGATGATAAAATCCTCAGGAACATGAAAAGAAGTGCTTACAACCCGGAAACAGGGCGTACAGAGATGGTTCCTGCGGATATGACCTATGAACAGTGGTATGAGAAATACGTCAAAGGAAATCTAAAAGCAGAAGCCCAGGAGAAAGCAGTCAAGAACGCTTCGTCAGACCGGAAGCAGTATGAGCGGTATCGGGAACTTCTTGGAAAAGACATGCCGAAACATTTTGCAGACTTCCAGGAAATGAAGTATAATGAACCTGAGAAGTGGGAACTGCTCAGGACTTATGCACGTTCTGTAGATAAAGGCACGATATCTCCGTTATCTGGATTCGAGAATTATCAGAAGATTTATGATGAAATCAATGAAAAAGTTGTTGGTATAAAGACTTCTGAGGGAACAGCAGTAACCAGACAGAGTAAACATTTCATGGACAGAGTAATCGGAACCATGAAAGATCCAAAAACGAGAAGATCACGATCAGGAGTTACCGTGGAAGGAATACGGGATGCGCTGGAGAATCCGGCGAAAGTATTTCCTACGAGAACGGATCCTGATTCAAGAAAAAGCCAGAAATATATTGGCAGACATGGAACAGTCTCATTAGATCCTGAGACGGGGATTCTGATTCAATGCAATCCAACAGATGCAGACTATGTAAGGAGAATAGCAAATGGAAATGCGAAGATTTGAACTAAAAAAAGAGCAGATCGAATTTCTTAAAGAAATGTATCCTGACAATGAACTGGTTCAGAGAGTACTGAATTGTGAAAATAATGGAGTATTTGAAGTAGATGTGGATACCAAAATTGATTTTATGCTTTTTGTGGAAGATGAGTCGGTATATTGGATGGACGCAAATTATGAGCCATCAGCGAAAACATATATGCTTGAATCAATAAGGGATGATATTTATTATCAGACCAACTGATACCACCAGTCAGAAATGGCCGGTGGTCTTTTTATACCCATTTTTAAGAAAGAGAGGATCAGAAATGAAGTTTGAAGAAGCATTAAAGGCAATGAAAGCAGGAAGTAAAGCAAAATTACCGTCCTGGGGAGGATATTGGTATTGGAGTCCAGAGAAAGAAACAATCATCATGCACACAAAAGATGGACAGGAACTGGATATCCGGGAAACCCAGAGCGTTGTATATACGCTTCAGAATATTCTTTCTGATGAATGGATCATTGCAGATGAAGTAAACTGTCCGCAGTTGGGCGGAGAAGCAACATTTTCTTTCGGGGAAGCTATCAAGTACCTGAAAAGAGGGTCCAAAGTAGCTCGTAAAGGATGGAATGGTAAAAAACAGTACATTCAGCTTGCAACTGGGATTTCTTATAAGGCAGCAGATGGCGAAGTTGTAAACTGTGAGCACAATGCTATTGGCAACATGGCAGTGGCTTTTGTAGGAACATCTGGTGTGCAGATGGGATGGCTTGCATCTCAGGCAGATATGCTTGCGGAAGACTGGATTTTTGCGGAGGAGTAGAGAATGAAAAACGAAGAATTTTTAAGGCTTTGTAAGGCGAAAGTAGCTGAATATACAAACTCCCATATGGATAAGACCGATGGAAAACAGATCACAGTACAGGATGTGTACGTGGTATGGAGTTGTAAGACATTACAGAACAGTAAAGCACTTCTGAG
>ERZ894186.728-NODE-728-length-12193-cov-7.134783_pt1 | contig 12193 bp, 28 predicted proteins | sample MGYA00380280_ERZ894186 | MGnify/ENA primary metagenome ERZ894186 (study PRJEB32331, sample SAMN06328449) | human gut metagenome | biome: human gut microbiome; feature: stool | host: Homo sapiens | collected 2013-02-13 ... | reverse complement strand
GATAAGAAAGGATACGTTTATGGAATTACAGATTTTTAATAATGAAGAGTTTGGAGAAGTCCGAATGACAGAAATTGACGGAAAACCATATTTCGTAGCAACAGATGTGGCAACCGCACTTGGATATATAAATCCACGAAAGGCTGTGAACGACCATTGTAAGGGGGTAACGAAACGTGACACCCCTACATCTAGTGGTGTTCAGCAGATGTCATACATAAATGAGGGTGATTTATACCGACTTATTATGAAATCAAAATTACCTAGTGCAGAGAAATTTGAAAGTTGGGTAATGGATGAGGTACTTCCGTCAATCAGAAAGACAGGCAGTTATGGTATGCCAAAGACAACCGGCGGTCAGATACAGCTTTTAGCACAGGGCTATACAGAACTTGAACAGGCTGTTAACTCTATCAAAGAAGATATGACAGAGCTTAAGGATAACACACCTCTTTACGGCTGTGAGATTGATGAGGTCAAACAGCACGTTAATAGAAAAGGCGTAATTGTACTTGGTGGCAAGGATAGCGAAGCTTATAAGAACGGCAGTATTCGCAGTTCGGTATATTCTGACATATATAAGCAATTAAAACGTGAGTTTGGTTGCGTAACAACATATAAGAGCATAAGAAGAAAGTACATTGATAATGTACACAAGTTTATAGATGATTATGCGTTGCCTATGGTCCTTGCTGAACAGGTAAAAGAAGCTAACGCACAGATAAGTATGAGTTTTTAAGAAAGGAGTAAGAGTTGGAAAGGCAAAGATACACAATAACAGACAAAAACGGAAAAAGCGTAATTGCCGAGAAAGAAGCTTCTCGTTTTATAAGCATTGATGAATTTGCACAGCATATCGCTATGGATATTGTGGATGATTACAGAAATATTAAAAGCGGCGATAAGCACCTTGAAGAAACTGACATTGAGCTATCAATCAAAGTACTTACCGCCATTTCCCCAGTAATCGAAGCATTTAGAAGTGCTTCAGGTTACGGAACGGATTGTTAGTCGCTTCTGCCTTTGCTAATTGCGGTTCTTCAGTAGGCACTGAACTGATGATTTCTGAATAGTATTGGTCGTACAGTTTTCTAAAATCATCATATGAGCCATTATAACCACAAATTTTAGCGGTAGCATAAGCTGATATATATTTTTCGGCAGTCATATTTCACCTCTTTCCTATAAAAAGATAAGAGGATTATATCACAATTTTTAAAATAAGGAGAAGTTTATGGAAGATATACAGGTAACACCACAATATAGCATATCAATAGAGGAATTGATAGCAGAAAGAAACAAGTTAGAAGTCTCTATTGCGGCATACAAGAAAGCAAAGAGAGACAGCAAGATAGCTGAATATTTATGGATTTTATCAGCAATATTATTTGTTGTGTCAATGATATTTCAGCTTATTAATTAGAAAGGAGTTTTAGCAGATTGATATTTATTATTTCTGAAAAAGGCGAAAGAGAGCAGATTAATGAGGTAGAAAAACTTGAAATTCTGGCACACATTGGCAGAAGAACAAGTTACCTCTTAGGAAGAAATAAGCATTGTGAACTCTTAAGAAGAGTAGTTGTAAAAGATATTTTAGGGCAGTTAAAGCACGAATTCGGGTGTGGTTTGAGTGAACTGAAAAAGAAGTACATAGCAGACACTCACGATTATATCGACTGCTACGAACTGCCTATGATAATGAAAGAGAGATATAAGCTATGATACAGGGGTTTATGTTGGGTGTTGTTGTCGGAATGATACTAGAAACTATATGTATTGTAGTTACAACATTAAAGATTAAAGCAAAAGAAAGGAAAGAACAATATGAAACAGGTAAACGAGAAAGTAATAACAGTGCAGGATTGCATTGATATGTACGAGAAAAAGGATATGTATACAGTTATTGACGGCGGTAAAGTTGTAGGGTTTGTTGAGAAAGGAGTAACAAATGATAAATAATAACAGGACTTATATATTAGGAAAGGTTGTTAAAAAGCCAACCTTTTCACACGAGATATGTGGTGAGGGATTTTACCTCTTTTATATAGAGGTTTTAAGAAAGAGTGGAAGTACAGATACGCTTCCAGTAATCGTATCGGAAAGATTAATAAGCATTAATAGGCTTGATGTAGACAGAACTGTAGTAATTGACGGACAGATAAGGTCACACAACAAGCATACAGATAATGAGGAACATAGTCATCTAATACTTAGTGTATTCGCCAAGGAAATAGATGTGCTAGAAGATGTTGAAATTAATCCGGATGTAGATAATGCAGTTGAGATTGTAGGTCGCTTATGCAAGCCGCCTATATATAGAAAGACACCTCTTGGAAGAGAAATAACAGATGTTCTCATAGCCGTTAACAGAGCATATGGCAAGTCAGACTATATACCTTGCATAACTTGGGGCAGAACAGCTAAGTTCGTAGGTCACTTGCCAGTAGGAACACATATAGAAATGACAGGTAGGTTTCAGTCAAGACCTTATGCGAAGAAGATAAGCGAAGATGAAATTGAAAACAGAGTAGCTTACGAGGTATCAGTAGGCAGAGTTGAAATTATAGAGGAAGAGGAGAATGCTGATGAATAGTGATATTACTGTTTCGGAATTAGCTAGTATGGCAGCAGATAATGAAAAGCGTTGTCAGGTATGGCATCCAGTTCAGGGTGTTATATTGACGGCACATTTGATGAACTTGACAGACGGCATTATCTTGCAGACAAGACAGTTGATAACTTCTCAATAGAAGATGATGTATTCATTATGAATATATAAATAAGGAAAGGATATGTTTATGGAAAGAGCAATTTTAAAAAAAGTAGTACTTGAAAACTTTATGTGTTATGCACACGCGGAGTTTGATTTTTACGCCATTACAAAGATTATGGCTAAGAATGGCAAGGGCAAGTCAACTATTGCCACAGCTTATCTGTGGTGCTTGTTTAACTGTGATTATGGGTTAAAGGATAATCCAGTTGTCAGACGAGAGGTTGACGGAAAATCCATTGATGATATGGATACAAGCGTTGAACTTACACTTGATGTTGACGGAAAAGAAATAACTATGAAGAAAGTACAGAAGCGTACCTACAGTAAGGATGGCGGTAGTTATAAAGACGATAACAAGTATTTTATCAACGATGTACCTAAGACATTAAAGGACTTCAACGCATATCTTGATGTTGATATGAATGTGTTTAAGATGTGCAGTAATGTGAACGCATTTCTTAATCAGAAACCGGCTGAAATGAGAGAATACTTATTTGGTTTAGTAGGAGATGTTACAGACCTTGATATAGCACAGCAGAAAGCCGAATTAGCAGAGTTAGTTCCTTTACTTAATAAATATACAGTTGAAGAGTTATCCGCTATGAATAAGGCTGCCAAGACCAAGATTACAAAGGATTTGCCTATTCTTGACGGACAAATTAAGGAAAAGGAAAGGGATATACAGCTTAAACAGGCTATTGAAGTATCTGACCTTGAATTACAGAAGAACAGCCTTAAAGAGCAGATTGCTGATTGCGTGGCAAAGCAGACCGACAATGACAAGTTAATGGCTGAATATGACAATGCTAGTGCTAATATTCTCAGCTTAAAGTTTGAGCTTGACGATATTCGCCGTAAAGCCAATGAGGACAATATTAAGGCTAGGAGAGATATTGAGAACAGGATTTCTGATAAGCAGTTTCTTGTTAGGCAGACAGAAAAGACTATTACTGATACAGAAAAGAACATCGAGTATCAGCAGAATGCCATTGATAGCATAAATAAGAATTTGCAGAATATAAGGGATAAATGGAAAGCGGAGAATGAGCGTAAATTTGACGAAACAAGCCTTATTTGTAGCTATTGTGGACAGGAATATCCCGAGGATAAGAAAGAACAGTTAAGAGCTGATTTTGATAGTCACAAGGCAGAAGAATTAAAGATTATCACAAGCAATGGCAACCTTTTTAAAGACAAACTTGATAAGAATAAGAAGATTCTTGAAGATTTGCAGAAAGAACTACCACAGCATAAAGAAAGCCTTGAAATGCTGAATACAGCTATTGCAGACCTTGAAAAGCAGTTATCAGAACTTCCGCAGGAAATTGATGCATCAGCCACAGAAGAATACAAGGCACTTGAACAGCGGATTGCTGAAAAGGAACAGGCTATGCACAAGGCTAATGATATTTCGGCGATTAAGGCAGAATTAAAGTCACAGGAAACAGCTTTAAGGCAGCAGTTAGCAGAATGCGAAGCCGAGATTGCAAAGTCTGACACGGCGGCAGATGAACAGCGACTTGAAAAATTAAGACAGACAAGGATTGATTCTGAACAGAATAAGGCTAATGCTGAGAAAATACTTGATTTACTTGATGAACTTGACAAAGCGAAGAATGAAGCCTTGACAGAAGCAGTAAACAGCCATTTTGGGTTAGTTAAGTGGCAGTTGTTTACTTATACAAAGTCTGGTGGTTACAAGAATTGTTGCATACCTACAGTTGACGGAAAGAGTATTTTAACAACTATGTCTAACAAGGGCAACAGGATTTTAGGCAGAGTTGATATTTGCAATTCTATTCAGAAGATTAGCGGTATATCGGTGCCTATTATTTTAGATGACTCTGAAAGCCTTAGTGCGGATAACCAGAAGAAAGTTGCCGAAATGATAGATAGCCAGTTGATTATGCTGATTGTGAATGATAGTGAGAAATTAGAGATTGTGGAGGGGATAATATGAAGCTCTATTTTTATAAAATAAATACAGATGAAAGATATGGAAAAGTAGGAATTACAGTACAGGTTTGTGAAGCGGAAGAGAAACCTAAGACATACAAGTCTGCTGATAGAATTTTTCCAAGCTACTCAAGCACAGTAAGAAAAGATAAAGAAGGGCAGATATTGGATTTTGGTTGCTTATTCCTTACAGAACCTAATTTTGAGTATGCCAAGGAGATATTTAAGAAACAGGCAGAATCAAAGATTGCACAGACAAAAGGAATGCTTGAAAGAGAAGAAAAGAAATTGAAGATAATCGAAGAAAGCGAGGATTAATTATGGCAGATACAGCAGTTGTAGAAAAGAAAGCGTTTACTACATCATTAAGTGAGTGGAGTAATACAATGACAGGGCTTATCATCAATGATTATAAGGCTGTTGGAATGGATATGGACGATTACGCAAAAGAGTGTGCTATGGAAGCTATGACAAGCATATTTAATCTTGTTAAGAATGACCCTAAGATTGATATGAGAAACCTTGATACAAGTAATTTAAGGGGCATTGTTAAGCGTTGTGCAAGTCTTAAGTTAAATGCTAGTGCATATCCAAGAGAGTGCTATTTTCAGTTAAGAAATGTAAAGGTGGGAACTGACCCACAGACAGGCAAGGATATATGGCAGAAACAGGTTGAAATGGGAATCGAGGGTACAGGTTATGACTCTTTGCTCGCCAACTACGGAAAAGATGTTAAACAGGTATATCCGTATTGGGTAATTAAAGAGGGTGACAAGTACATACCGCCTAAACATAAAGGACTTACAGTTACAGAGCCGGAGTGGGAAGAAAACGGATTATCTGATAAAGCGGTAAGAGTTGTATATCCTGTTAAGCTATTAGACGGCACAGTAACATATCTTTCTGCTGATAGAGACAGTGTTAAGGTAAATCTGTTAGCGCATGTTAAGCAAAACATAATGAATGAGACTTTTGGTATTTGTGAGGATAGATACCACGCCACACCAAAACAGAAAGCAGAAATTAAGGCTAAGAAAGACGAGATACTCAATGCCTTAAGAGTGTGCAAGACGGTTGATGAAATGCTTGAATGTGAGCTTGCAAGACCTTTTATAAGCGGTGCTTGGCTTGATACCCCAGAGAGTATGATACAGAGAAAAATGTGTAACAATGCAACAAGGAAATATCCTAAGAACTATGACCCAATGGCACGACAGGCACAGGTTGAAATGGACGAGGTATATCAAGTTACACAGGCTGAAATTGCCGAAAATGCTAATATTGTTGAGTTTATAGAAGATAAGGCAGATGTAGTTGACGACACAGCCGCAGAAGCAACCGAAGAACAGGCAGAAGATAGCACATTACCGCCATTTATGCAGGCAGAATAGGGGGATTGAGTATGAGAGTAATTTCACAGGACGGAACATTAGATGTTCCATATGAAATGGTAGCTATTCAGGAGTTCAGAAATGCTATTTATTTTTTGAACCGTAATTTATCAGGAGTAGAAGACTTGATTAGCGACATTATGCTAGCTGAATATTCCACCGAAGCAAAGGCAATTAAGGCTATGGAAATGCTTAGAAAAGCATATGTCGGTATGCCTATCGTAATGCAGAATGTTGATATTTCAGACGATGTGGCAAAGGAATTTGAAAGATTAAAGAAATGTGGCATTATGGTGCAAGCAGAAAATCAGCCGTCAAAAGTAGAGTATGCCAACAATGCTGTTTTTCAGTTCCCACAGGATGATGAAATCGAGGTGTGAGTATGAAATTAAAATGTTTAGGCTCATCATCAGCCGGAAATTGTTATTTATTAACTTCCAACAGTGGAGAAACACTTATCCTTGATTGTGGAATACCGATTAAGGAGATTAAAAAGGGCTTAGATTGGATCATAAGGGGGATAAAGGGTGTGATTATAAGTCACACCCACCTCTAGACCATAGCAAGTCAGTAGAAGATTTTGAAGCTATGGGAATACAGATACTTGCCCCATATTTAGGCGATAGTTGTAAACCAATAAATATGGGCGAATTTACAGTAAAGCCTTTTGATTTAACGACAATAGACGGAAATTGGACACATACAGACGCAAATGGCGAACCTTGCCCGATATACGGCTTTCTGATTACTCACAAGGAAATGGGGAAAATGCTTTACATTACCGATTGCGAGGTTGTCAAATGGAAGTTTAAAGGCATAAATCATATCCTCTTAGGTGCGAATTATGACAAGGATTTAATCGACAGGGATACAGGCAAAGCTAATCACGTTTTCAGAGGTCACTTATCCATTGACACAGCTTGCGATTTTGTTAAAGCAAATTATTCAGATAGTTTACAGAATATCATAATGTGCCATTTATCAAGTGAAAATTCTGATAGAGATAGTTTTATCGAGAAGATGAAAAAGGTTGCTTATGGGGCGAATGTAGATGTTGCAGTTGCAGGGAAAAGTTGGGATTTGAAAAATCCTAGTGAATGCCCTTTTTAGAAAGGAGAATAAATGTTAAAACATCTTAAATTTTGCCATGCGATTGGTGGAAAATATAATTTTAATTGCCACCTATATTTAAGTGATATTGCTATTGAGGGATACAAAAATATAGGTTGCAAAGTCAAAATTTTGCTTGATTGAGAAAGGAACAGTAATGGAGAGATTGACAGATAGCAATAAAGAAATACCAACATTGGTTAATAATGCTGAATATTGGCTGAAAGTGTATTTTAAGCTGAAAGATTATGAGGACTTAGAGGAAAGAAGGAAGCTAATCAAGATACCGCCTGAAGCGTACTGTATTGTGGATTTTGAGGTACGAAAGGGTTTTGTGTTAGAAGAAACATATCATATAAGCAGAAAACCTTTGTTAGTTGTTCGATACGACGATAACTCTCTTAAAAGTCATAGCGGATACTTGGGGATTTCAGTATTCCTCACAAAATCCGAAGCCGAAGCAAAACTGAAAGAATTGAGGTGTAACAATGATTGATTGTAATATTTGCAAGCATAAAGAAGATTATTGTATAGAATGCAAACACGGAGAGTTGTTCGAGAGGAAAAGCGTGTCAGAACCTAAAAAAATATCAGTTAGTAACGGAAAAGAATATTGCGGACATTGTGGTTATTTGTCTGAATATGCAAGAGGATATAAAAAGTTTTATTGTATTAGGTGCGGCGGACTTAATTTAAGAAGTTGGAAGAATTGAGAGGTGGAGAAAATGAGTGATTTGATTAGTAAGTCAAGGCTGAAGAATGAATTATCAAAAATCCCATCTGAAATGGGACTGATTAAAAAAGCATGTGTAATGCAGGCGATTAATAAGCAGAAAACACAGGATGGCAACAATAGCTGTAACTGCAAGCACAACAGCAATTCAAGAGATAATGAGCCTTGTTGCAGATGTGATAGTAGAAACACCAATGCCGACAGGATAAGGAATATGTCGGATGAAGAGTTAGCAGAGTTTCTTATAGCTTTTAAGAACACATTTGGCGAAGAATACGAAGGAGAAGTTAGTTGTATGGATTGGCTTCAATCAAAAACAGAATAGGAGAGAATATGGAAGATAGATACTTATTCAAGGCAAAGAGAATTGATAACGGAGAATGGGTGAAAGGAGCTTTAGTATATGACGATAGGGACAGGCTGTACAGGATAATTACTGAAATTAGCTATTCTACAGGAACTTGCTTAACAGCAGATATTGCCCCAAGAGTTGACAAATCTACAATCTGCCAATGCACAGGCTTGAAAGACAAGAATGGCAAGCTGATTTGGGAGAATGATATTGCAAATTGCCTGACCGAAGAATGCTGCGGATACATTGGTTGGAATGAAAGTGAAGCAGGTTTTTACTTTAATGTATTGCTTGAAGATGGAAGATTTGAAGAAGAGCATATTTACGATTATCAAGATGGTATAGAAGTTATCGGCAACATTTTTGATAATGCAGAATTATTAGAAAGTGAGGAAATTTAGATGAATCGTGTGATTTTATGTGGCAGACTGACTAGAGAGCCGGAGATTAGATATTCACAGACAGTAAACGGAAGTATGGCGGTAGCAAGGTACACATTAGCCGTTGACAGAGCTTTTAAGAAAGAGGGCGAGGCAGCAGACTTTATTAACTGTATCGCATTTGGCAAGAACGGAGAGTTTGCAGAGAAGTATTTGCACCAGGGAACTAAGATTATCGTTGAGGGCAGATGGCAGACAGGCAATTACACTAACAAGGACGGACAGAAAGTCTACACTAACGATTGTGTTGTTGAAAGACACGAATTTTGTGAAAGCCGCGCTAATCAGCAGAACAACAGTAACAATGGAATTATGGGCGGTAATGCTAGTTCAGACAGCTTTATGTCAATTCCAGATGGCGTAGCTGACGAGGGATTACCATTTAATTAAAGAGGTGTGAGTATGACAGAGAATGAAGCAATAGAAGCAATACAGTTTGATTTAAAAATAGGCGATGAAATACATTCTCAGGTATTGCACGATGCTGTTGATGTTGCTATACAGGCACTTGAAAAAGTACAACAGTACCGGGAAATCGGTACGCCGGAAGAATTACAGGATATGAAAAGCAATTATTTTGAAGCATTAAGTGATTGGCGTCAATATCGCAAGATTGGAACTTTGGAAGAGTGCCGGACGGCGATAGAAAAGCAGATACCGAAGAAACCTATATTTAACCATAACCTTAGTGATACTCTTTCTTTATTCCATTGTGAATGTGGAAACGCAATCAAAGTTAGTCACGATATAGGAATAATGAATAACAACAATGCACCAAATTACTGTAGCAAGTGTGGTTGTAGATTAGATTGGAGTGACGAAGAATGAGATTAATTGACGCAGATAACTTAAATTTTCAGGAGCAGCACTATAACAAAAGCCAGATGAAAGCGATTCTTGATTTTGTTGATAATCAGCCGACAGTTTATGACATTGATAGAGTTGCGGAGCAGTTGAAAACAGACTCTTCTGTAAAACTGTATGGAAGTGGCAACAGCAATAATTATCTTATTCTTCTTGAAAAGGCAATAGAGATAGTAAAGGCAGGTGGCAATTCTTGAATTACCAAAACATAGCAAAAGCCAAGGCAATAGAACAGGAAAACAAAAAGCGACTATTAAAGCTGAATCCAAAACTGAATGATAAAAGTGGAATATACTTCTTGCTCCGAGAAGATGAAAACGGATTTAAGTATGCGTATATCGGACAGGCAGTACATACACTTAGCAGATTGGCAAGCCACCTTGTAGGTTATGAACAGCATATAGATCTTAGTTTACGCAAACACAAGCTGTACGACAAAGAGAAAAACCCTTATGGTTGGCGAGTTGAATTTCTGAATTTTCCCGAAAGCCAGCTTGACGAAAAAGAGAAGTATTACATCAAACTATATGCCGATAAAGGTTATCAGCTTAGAAATGTCAGTTTAGGCGGTCAAGGAGAAAATCGTGCAAGCGGTTCAATAGGCGTGAGAAAAGCACCTAAAGGCTATATACAAGGCGTACAGCAAGGTAAAAAGGTGTTAGCGAGGGAATTATCCTCTATCGCTGAAAAGCACCTTAAAATCGAAATCAAAGACGATAAGAAGTGTAACAAAATATCACAGAAGCAATACGAGAAGTTTATGGATTTATTGAAAGTGGGTGATTTAAAATGAGAATTTTGAGCAGTAAAGATTATTCTTGGCTTATGGACCGAATAGAAACTCTTTCCAATGAAAATGAAAGATTGCAGATGAAAGTTGATGAAATAACAAAAGAACAGCCTAACGATTGTAAAAGCAATGAAGGAAGTCACTTTTGCAGTATTTGCAAATTTGGCTATTTGAGAACAAGAAATCCGTTTGGGGCAGATTTTTATGCTTGCAGTAAAACAGTGTCTTGCGAGGATTTTAAGAGAAAAGAAAGCGAGTGATTCAGAATGAAAAGAAATGATTGCATAGAGGTATTAGACCACTTAAAAGAAAAGCTGAAAGAAAAAGATATAATTGCCGTACAGGATAGTGAAGATGATTATAAATGTCCTGTGTGCGGTCAGATTTTTACAGACGAGGGAGATGTTGTTATTGACCCTTGTTGCGGTAGCGGTAGTACACTAAGAGCCGCCGCAGAACTTGGCAGAAGTGCATACGGATTCGAGATTGACAGAAACTTTTACGAGCGTGCAAAGAATGAAATGATTGTATTTGAAAAGGACGAGCAAATGGATATAAGTGATTTTATAGGAGATACAGTATGATAGTACATTGTTTATTTGAACAGTCAGGCACATTCAAGAATGCTTTCAAAAAGTACGGAATTGAAGCATACGATTATGATATTCAGAATGAATTTGGCGAAACAGATTATGTTGTTGACCTTTTCAAAGAGATAGAGGGGGGGGTATCAAGGCGAGCCAAGTTTGTTTGATAAGATAAGCCCTGATGATTTGATATTTGCGTTTTTCCCTTGTGTGAGATTTGAAGACCAGATAATGTTGCATTTCAGATGTCAGTGCAACACACAGCGGAATTGGAGTGAAGAGCAGAAATTAGAATACACAATTAAAATGCAGGAAGAATTGACAGAGTTGTATCTTTTGATTTCTAAAATGACTATTGTTTGTTTGCGAAAAGGCTTGCATATGATAATCGAAAATCCGTATTCAGCACAACATTATTTAAAGCAATATTGGTGTATTCGACCTAAATTGATAGATAAAGACCGAACAAAAAGCGGAGATTCTATGAAGAAACCGACACAATTTTTCTTTATTAACTGTGAACCAAAAAACAACTTTATTTTTGAGTCACTTGATTATGTTGAAGCTGTAAGATTTAAGAAATTAAAAAGCAATGAGAATGTGAGTCGAAAAACAGCAAGGTCAATGATACACCCACAGTACGCAGATAGATTTATTAGGCAATATATTCTTGATGAAGAAATATGGAGAGGTAAATAATGAAAGACGAAACAAAGCAGGAAATACAGATTCTACTTGACCTACTCAAAGGCAGTCTTACAAGAAATGGTGTGAGTATGGCAACCGACAATAGTGGTAACTTGATGTTCTTTGATACATCTGCCTATGTCAGAAGTAAAGGCAAGGAATTTGACGGATTTAGAGTTAATATTAACGATTTAGTGAAGTAACAATGCAATGGAACTTGAAGAGGTAATTATGGCAGGCAATTTTATTAAAATTGACAGAAAAATTTTAAAGTGGGAATGGTGGAGTGATATTAATACATTCAGGCTTTTTATGTATATGTTGATAAGTGCCTATTGGAAAGACGGAAATTATAAAGGCAAGATAATTGAAAGAGGGTCCTTCCCCTCTTCAATATCTGAATTATCATCTAAAGCAATTTCAGTGTCTTCACTGTCATGTTCCGTTTCTTTTTCAAAGGAATCGTCATTTTCTTCATCGTGAATATCCAAAGCACCTTCACTGTCATCC
>ERZ894186.726-NODE-726-length-12194-cov-9.506796_pt1 | contig 12194 bp, 9 predicted proteins | sample MGYA00380280_ERZ894186 | MGnify/ENA primary metagenome ERZ894186 (study PRJEB32331, sample SAMN06328449) | human gut metagenome | biome: human gut microbiome; feature: stool | host: Homo sapiens | collected 2013-02-13 ... | reverse complement strand
CATATGTACAATGCAGTGGTAAACGACTGGAAAGATGTAGAGCCGCAGATCACATTTGATGTGCGCCAGCCAAAAACAAGAGCTCATTCCCTGGAGCGCCTCCGCAGATTCCTTGACACCCATCAGTATGTGGATGTGGTACGCTTCACCACCTTTTTCCATCAGTTCACCCTGATCTTTGATGAGCTGGCAAGGGAAAAATATGTGGACTGGTTCGGTTATTCCGCATCTGTCAGTCCATATGTGCTGGAGCAGTTCGAAAAAGAGGTCGGCTATCCATTCCGCCCGGAATACATTATCGACCAGGGCTACATGAACAATACCTATCGCATTCCATCTAAGGAATTCAAGGACTTCCAGGCATTCCAGCGTCGCGAGGTTGCGAAGCTTGCAAAGGAGATGGTAGACATTGTCCATGAATATGGCAAAGAAGCCATGATGTTCATGGGTGACCACTGGATCGGCATGGAGCCATTTATGGATGAGTTTGCTTCCATCGGTCTTGATGCTGTGGTTGGAAGTGTAGGAAATGGTGCAACCCTGCGTCTGTTCAGCGATATTAAAAATGTAAAATACACGGAAGGACGATTTCTTCCATACTTTTTCCCGGACACCTTCCACGAAGGTGGAGACCCGGTGAAAGAGGCGAAGGTAAACTGGGTAACTGCAAGGCGTGCCATTCTCAGAAGCCCCATCCAGAGAATTGGTTATGGCGGATATCTGAAGCTGGCTCTTCAGTTCCCGGATTTTGTCCAGTACATTAAAGAGGTCTGCCAGGAATTCCGCACCCTTTATGATAATATCCAGGGTGTGACTCCTTACTGCGTGAAACGTGTTGCTGTGTTAAACTGCTGGGGCCGCATGCGTTCCTGGGGCAATCATATGGTACATCACGCAATCTATTACAAACAGAATTACTCTTATTTTGGCATTATTGAGGCATTAAGCGGTGCACCCTTTGATGTATCCTTTATCAGTTTTGATGATATTCTGGCAGATAAGGATCTGCTGAAAAAATTTGATGTTGTGATCAATGTAGGGGATGCGGATACTGCGCAAAGCGGCGGCGAGTACTGGGTAAATGAAACCATTATTACTGCTGTAAAGGAGTTCGTTTACAATGGCGGCGGTTTCATCGGAGTTGGCGAGCCTGCAGCCCATCAGTGGCAGGGAAAATTCTTCCAGCTGGATGATGTACTGGGTGTGGAAGAAGAAAGAGGCTTCAATTTAAATACCGATAAATACAACTGGGAGGAACACAGAGACCACTTTATTCTGGCTGATGCAGAAGGTGATGTGGACTTCGGTGAGGGCAAAAAGAATATTTTTGCACTTCCGGAAACCCGGATCCTGATCCAGAATGACCATGAGGTTCAGATGGCAGTAAAAACCTTTGGAAAAGGCCGCGGTGTTTACATCAGCGGACTTCCATACAGCTTCAGAAACAGCCGTGTGCTCTACCGTGCTGTTCTCTGGTCTGCATCTGCCGAGGACGAACTGAACCGATGGTATTCCACCAATTATAATGTAGAAGTCCACGCTTATGTAAAGAATGGCAAGTACTGTGTCGTAAACAATACTTACGAGTCACAGGATACAGTCGTCTATAAAGGAGATGGCAGCAGCTTCCCGCTTCATATGGATGCAAACGAAATTAAATGGTACCAGATTTAATAGTCATAGGTTTATTATAATTAAACCACATCATATTTCAATAATTCTGTCACGAAGTGTTGGAAAATGGCGCGAATGGTATTATAATAAACCTATCACAAAACAAAGGAAACCATTATGAGAATTGCAATTGTTGATGACATTAAAGAAGAGCGTGACAAGCTCGCAGACGTACTGACGAAACAGCTTTCCAGACGTGGGATTCACGTAAATTTATTTAAATTTGAAAATGGAGAAGATTTTCTTATTGCGGCAAAGGAACGTCCTTTCACCGTCGTTTTTCTGGACATCTACATGAGTGGTGCAAATGGGATCGAGACTGCCAGAGAGCTTCGGACATTTGACTCGGATGCACTTTTAATTTTTACTACCACTTCTACGGATCATGCTCTGGATGGGTTCAAGGTCCGTGCCATGCACTACCTTGTGAAGCCATATCCCGAAAATGAAATTTCAGACCTGATCGATGAGGTTCTTTCCCGGATCCCGGATTCCGGAAAATACATAGATATAAAAGTAAATGGAAGCAATGTACAGGTTCCGTTTCGACATATTATATACGCAGAACATTTTTCCCATATGATCCATATTCACACTACCGGCGGCAAAGAGCTGATCACCCGCCAGTCCTTCGAAGCCTTTACTGCATCCCTGAAAATGGATCCAAGATTTTATCTTTGCAGCAGAGGCGTTGTGATCAATCTGGAGCATGCTGTTGATTTTGATGGAGCCCTGTTTATCCTGGACGATGAAACCCGGATTTCCGTCAGCCGGAAGCTGGTCAAAAATGCAAGACAGACTTTTATGGATTTTCTGTTTCAAAGGGGACATTGAATATGAATACTATATTAAGACCTGTTCTGGAGCTTACGGTAATGATTTCTGGTCTGTTCCTTGCCTATCTGCCGGTACAGACATATCTGAAACAACCGCCCGGCAGACTGGCTGCATGGCTTGCACCTCTTCTGGCAGGAATCTGTCTCCTGGAAGGAGGATTTTGTTACTTTCTTAACATCCCTACCAGCTCAGTGCTTTTTCCCACTCTGCTGGTACTGATGCTGATCTATCACAAAAGCCTGACTATCTCTATCTGGAAATCCGGCAGCATTTTTCTGGCAGTATGTGCGGTCTTTGCCTGTGTAAACAGCCTTTCCAGAGCAGTAAATGCCATTGTGGCAGAAAGACTTGGACTTCCAGAAACAGAAATCTGGTTTCACACCAGTGCCGGTATTTTTTACAATGTAATATGTCTTCTGTTCGTTGCTGCCGCCTGGTACCCAGCCTCCCATGCAGCCCGCACTATGATCGATGACGAAAATTTAGCCCAGACCTGGTATGTTTTCTGGATACTGCCACTGATTTTTATAGGTCTGAACCTGTTTATGATTCCCAAATATGAGGGAACTCTGTATACCGGACGTATTTTGCAGGGCTACATTGTGATCAGCCTGGTGCTTCTTATAATTCTCATGCTGTTTTACACAATGTTTCTTATGATGGCCAACAGCCTGAATAAAAATGCAAGGCTTCAGCAGGAAAATCATTTTCTCTCCCTTCAGCAGGCACGATATGAGAACCTTTGCTCTGCCATAGAGGAGGCAAGACAGGCACGACATGATATCCGCCATCACTTTTTGCAGCTTTCTTCCCTGGCTGAAAAGGGAGATCTGGAAAAAATAAAAGAATATCTTTCCAATGCAAACAGTAAAATCCCAGACTACAACCTGCATTTTTGTGAAAACCAGGCGGCTGACAGCGTGATCAGCCATTATGCCGCTCTGGCAAAACGGGAGAACATTCCTTTCCGGGCAAAGGCCGATCTGCCAGCCCACATTTCCATAGACCAGATTGATATGTGCCTGGTTCTCTCCAACCTTCTGGAAAATGCTCTGGAAGCCAGCCTGAAAGCAAAGCCTTTCAACAGGAGAATCCATGCAGAGGTTTACCTTCATCACAAGCACCTTCTCCTGATCCAGGTGGAAAATACCTTTGAAGGGAAAATACAGGAGAAAAATCATATTTTCCAGTCGTCCAAGCGTCCCGGAAACGGAGTGGGAATCCAGTCTGTCCGCCACATTGCAGAAAAAAGCGGAGGAGACAGCAGCTTCACTTATGAAAATGGTGTTTTTACTGCAAAAATTATGCTGCGCATACAGAAAACAGCCGTTTCCCGTCCATAACCAAAGCAGAGAGGTTTCATGCAGACACGCTCTGGAACGTGTCGAAAAAATCATTCCCGCAATCTGCACGCCCCACGTTGCGGTATATTTTGCCCGAATCCAACAAAAAAGAAAGCTGCAGAACAATATCAGAAATGATACTGTCTGAAGCTTTCTTTTTCTGTATCAATAGACTACAAATGCCATAACCACATACACCAGTATGGATACCAGGCAATACAGCGAATTGGTGGTGGAAACATAAGCGCTTCCATCCTCACTCTTCAGGAAGGTCTGCATACTGAATGTGGCTGGAGCGGACATGTAGCTGATCACTGCAAGGTTCAAAAGCAGATGATCTCCCACTATGTAATGTATTGCCAGCAGCACTCCCCCGATCATGACTGCCTGAAGAAGAATACGAAGTACAATGGTCCTGATACATGGGGAAAGAAGTTTCTTATCAAATTCAATGCTGAATCCTACCACCAGCAGAATAACTGAGGTTATGGAAGTGGTGAGAATGTTCTCCACACTTGTATAGGTACCTGCAAACGGTCCGGCAAGAAGCTTCTGCACCACACCGGTAAGTCCGGCAATGATTCCCAGCACACTTGCAATAAACGCCGGTGTACGTATTGCACTGGAAAACAGTTTTCCCGGATCGATCTTTTCCCCGTTTTCCACCTGTCCGAGCATTCCCATATAGACGCTGAAGCCAAACAGAAGACCTGCAATATCCAGCACAGCGATCTGGGAAAGGTTCTCCGCTCCGCAAAGGCTGGTATATAAAGGATAGGCCATGGAACCGCCTTCGTATACACTGACCATAAAGGGCAGATATTTCCGGTAACGCTCTGCCGGCATAAGCGGGCGGAGTAAAAAACCGATGCTAAAGGAAACAACCAGCATTACAAACATAATTCCAACCAGAATTCCGGTTTCTTTATTATATTCTGCCGTAGCAAGGGCATGGAAAATTGCCACAGGAAGCATGATCTGGGTCACCAGAAGCTTCATATTGTTAATTCCATTCTGATCCAGCAGTTTCAGCCGCTTGCAGGCCATACCCAGAAGGATCATCACCAGTACGGGCAAAATAATTTCCAATACTTTCATTCTATGCACACTTTCTATGTATTTCTTAATATTGTATTTTGGTATTTCTTAATCCAGACTCTTCCTGATTTCTTACCTTACAGGATATTTCGTATGGCAAACTCTTCTGCCAGAGCGTGTCTGAATAGTTCTTTTATTCATCAAAATCGGTCTCAAATACTCCCTCAGGCGTACGCATGGTAAGAACCCCGAGATTAAAATCATCATCCATTACCGTGATATGATACTCAAAGATTACATCATCCTCAAACTTGGACAGCAGAATATAGCTTCCGTTCTCTTTTCCCTCGATCTGGTCGCAGATATCATCATACACATCTGCACCGGAAATCTCACGCGGATAACCGGAAGCTTTGATTTTTTTCTCAATTGCAGCGTATAATTCTTCCATTTTATGTTCTGCAGCAGTGCATGCCATCAGGGCTTACCCTCTCAGTTCTTTTTGACTGCCGCATACTCCTTTCCTGAATTTTTTTCGATTAAATATGATTGTATAATATCCGCCCCTGAAATGTCAAACCACATTTTAACCAAATCCTGGTTATCGTAATTTCTTCGTGAGCAAAGAAATCCTGATTTGTATGATTTCGTACCATACTTCTCGTTTTTTGTATAATTTTTTATAAATTATCTGTTATTTTATTCTACTCTCTACATTTTTTCCATGGCTTTTGTGGTTTTTTGTTTTTTCTTTTGTGTATTTCGTTGTGTTTTTCTTTGTTTTTGATATTTTTCATTGTTTTTTTCACCAATTTCTGTTGACATCTGACTGTTTTTGTTGTATGCTATTTTCTACAGAGAGGCACTCCATTTGGTACAAGGATGTATCTATGGAATGCCTCAACTCGTATCTAAAGGGAGGTAATACTTATGAAAATGAAACAGGTTTTAGCAACAGGCGCAGCTTTATCAATGGCTCTCTCCATGGCTCCGGTCACCGCATCCGCCGCAGACAAAGTAGACATAAACGTCATTGCTGCACAGTATGGCCAGCAGACTGCTGACTGGTGGGCGAACTTCGTGACAGAATTTAATGAAGCAAACCCGGACATTAACCTGAACGTAGAGGTTGTTTCCTGGAACGATATCTACACCGTAGTAAATACCCGTATCGCCAATGGCGAAGCTCCTGATGTCCTGAATATCGACGTATTCGCAGATTATCAGGCAGATGATCTCCTTCTTCCTATCCAGGACGTTGTTTCTGAAGAGACCTACAGCAAGATGTACGATGCATTCCTTGCACAGTCTGAAGTAGACGGAACTGTATGGGCTATCCCTGATCTTGCATCTGCACGTGCTATGTACTATAACAAAGACATCCTTGATGCAGCAGGCGTAGAAGTTCCTACTACATGGGATGAGCTGAAAGCTGCTTGTGAAGCTCTTAAGGCTTATGATGACAGCATTTATCCATGGGGTATCGATATGACTACTGACGAAGGTCAGGCAGCATTCGCATACTACACCTGGAACAACGGCGGCGGATTCGTTGACGATGAAGGCAACTGGACACTGAACAGTGAGCAGAACGTTGAAGCAATCCAGTACGCAATCGATCTTGTAAATTCCGGTTACACAAACACCGATCCTGCTAACGATACCCGTTACGATCTGCAGGATATGTTCGGCGCAGGTAAGGTTGCTATGCTCATCGCACCGAACAGCTTACCTACCTACATTGCTACAGGCGGAAATGAAGTAAACTACGGCGTTGCTTCCATTCCTTCCAATACAGGCGAGTCTGTATCTGCAGGTGTTATGGACCGCTTCATGTGCTTCGATAACGACTACTCAGATGATGAGAAAGCTGCTATCTCCACATTCTTTGATTATTTCTATGATGATGCCCGTTATACAGAGTGGGTTGACATGGAGGGATTCCTTCCGGCAACCAAGTCCGGCGGCGAGGCTCTCGCAGCAGCTAACGAAGATATGGCAAGCTGGATTGATATCTTAGACAGCTGTAAATTCTATCCAACAGCGAAAGCAGAATGGGCAGATGTAAAACAGGGCGTTATCAACGTAGAGCAGAATGCTCTTCTTGGCGGCGACGTTCAGGAATTACTGGATGACCTTCAGGCAGAAATCGCTGGCTGATCTTAATCCACTGTTTTTCCCATTACGAGGAAGATAATGGGCCGGACTTACGGGTCCGGTCCATTTTTAAGTTTGCGAAGCAAACGCTACTTCTTGTGCCAGGCACAAGAAGGTTCCACCTTTTTGCGAAGCAAACGCTGCTTCTTGTATTTGTCACAAGAAGGTTCTGTTTTTCTGCGTAACAAACGCCGTTTTCTGTGCTTGTCTGCGCAGCGTCAACGCTATTTTTATAAAAAGAGAGGTATCCCTGTGAAGAAAAAATTCAAAAAAGTGGAACCATATGTATGGATCCTGCCAAGTGTCCTTCTCATGGCAATTTTCATCCTGGTTCCTATTATCTTTGTATTCCGTATGGCCTTAAGCGACGTCAGCAAAGCTGGTCTGATCAAAGGCTTCGCCGGATTGGAAAATTTCCGCAAGGTAACAAACAGCCCTGTTTTTGCCATGGTGCTGAAAAACACCCTTGTGTGGACCGTTGCCGTAGTCGGCATCTCCACACTCCTTGGATTTATCCTTGCGATCCTCCTCAACAATGAATTTAAAGGCCGTAAGCTTGCACGTGCCGTTGTTGTTTTCCCATGGGCCACAACCCTGATCGTTCAGGCAAGTATCTGGAAATTCATCATCGACACAGATTACGGTACCTTAAATACACTGTTGATGAAGCTTGGCATTATTGACCACGCTGTGAACTGGACTCCTACTGCCGGTGCTTATTTCGCCTGGGAAATTGCCTGCGGTATTTTTGTTACCATTCCATTTGTAACCTTTACCGTACTTTCCGGTCTGCAGAGTATTGATGCCAGCTACTATGAGGCAGCAGCCGTAGACGGAGCCAGTTACTGGCAGAAAATGTTCCAGATCACCATCCCGCTGGTACGTCCGAATCTTACCATCAGTACCATCCTGAACATTATCTACGTATTTAACTCTTTTCCGATCATATGGACCATCACCAAGGGTGACCCTGCTAACCGTACCGACACCCTGGTTACCTATCTGTACAAACTGGCCTTCTACAACGGCAAACAGGGACAGGCAGCAGCCGTATCTGTTATCGGCTTCCTGATTCTTCTTTTCTGCGCCAGCCTGTACATGGTTTCCGTACTGAAGAAAGGAGACGAATAATATGGCAAACACCAATGCTTCAGTTAAGAAAAAAAATACCAGAAACACAGTTTTGCGTGTATTGCTCTATGTAGTGATCATCGCCATCTGTCTGATAACTTTATACCCATATTTTGTAACTGTATGTACTGCTCTTAAAAGCCGCGCGGAAATCTTTTCCATGAATGGAACTATTTTCCCTGTTGAGGCCATCTGGTCCAACTTCACAGACGTATGGAAGCTGGCTCCCATGAGCAATTACATGATGAACTCCATTGTGATCGCAGGAGGCTCCACTCTTCTGGCTATGGTCTGCGGTATCCCAGCTGCTTATGCCCTGTCCAGAATGAAATTCAAAGGCCAGACTGCTTTTCTGGGATTTGTTATTGTCTCCCAGATGTTCGCACCGGTTGTACTTCTCATCGGTATCTACAAGGTTATGATGGCGTTCCATCTTACCAACAGCATTATCGGCCTGATCTTTATCAACGCAGCATTTAACCAGGCATTTGCTATCTGGCTGCTCCGCGGTACTTTCCTGAGCATCTCCCCTGAGATGGAGCAGGCTGCCACTATTGACGGCTGTAACCGCGTACATGCCCTTTTAAGGATCCTTCTGCCTGTTGCTGCACCTGGTATCGTTACAGCGCTTATTTTCGTATTTATCAACGCCTGGAACGAATATACAGTGGCACTGACACTGATCTCTACCGATACCTTCAAGCCTCTCACCGTTGGTATCAACATTTTCAACGGTTATAATATGATCGAGTGGCAGTATCTGTTTGCTGCTTCCCTCTATGCAATCGTTCCAGTTGTAATTCTGTTCGTCGGAATCGAAAAAAATCTGGTTGGAGGACTCACTTCTGGTGGTGTCAAGGGTTGATTTTTATTTTTTTCCAAGTATAATAGAGGAAGATGCGGACGCGAGAAAGGGTTGCCCAGGGCAGCCCTTTGTTCATGCCCCGTAACTATTCAGAAGGCAGTATTCCGCCAGGTGTTTTTGTGAACATTGTTCACAGCTGCGGCGCGAAATCATACAAAGCATGTTACTGGTCATCCAGTAACTGTTTTATTGTGTACGGTAAAATTTCACATACGGAATAACCCCGATGATTCCGCACATTTCAGGAACTCTATACCGGAGATCACCGAATGATTCTTCTGTCCTGCTGACGAAAATTCAGCACATTTCACAGATTTTTAAAATCAATGGTTTTGACCTTGACTTTTCTGTAGAATACTGTAATATTGATAGTGCACAACATCTAGTATGTAATTAAAGATTTAAACACAATATATGGAGGGATTTGAAAGAATGAGTACTGAGGTCAATGCAAACGTCATTAAACGAAATGGCGTGGAAGTTATTTTTGATAAGGCGAAGATCATCAACGCCGTTGAAAAAGCGAATGAGGAGGTTCCCAAGCTTCACAGGCTGAGTCATTACCAGATCACAGCGCTTGCTGATATGATTGCCACCCGTGCCCTTGAATCCTCCCACGCTGTCAATGTGGAAGATATTCAGGATATGGTAGAGACCGGCATTATGGAGATGCGCGGTTATGAGGTTGCACAGAAGTATGTGCGCTATCGCTACAAGAGAGAGCTTACCCGCAAGTCCAATACCACAGACGACAGCATCCTTGCTCTTCTTGACCAGATTAATGAGAATGCCAAGCAGGAGAACTCCAATAAGAACCCTACTATTAACTCTACCCAGCGTGATTACATGGCAGGCGAGGTCAGCAAGGACCTGACCATGCGTGTTCTTCTTCCTGAGGAGATCGTAAAGGCTCACGACGAGGGAATCATTCATTTCCATGATTCCGATTACTACGCACAGCGTGAGCATAACTGTGACCTGATCAATCTGCAGGATATGCTCCAGAACGGCACGGTTATCAGCCAGACACTGATTGAGAAGCCTCACAGCTTCTTTACCGCATGTAACGTTACCACACAGATCGTCGCACAGGTAGCCAGCAATCAGTACGGCGGACAGTCCTTCTCTCTCGCCCATCTGGCTCCTTTTGTAGACATCAGCCGCCAGAAGATCCGTAACAAGGTAATCGAGGAACGTAAGGCTTGCGGTGAGCCTCTTGATGATGAGATCATCCAGAAGGTATCGGAACGCAGACTGAAGGATGAGATCCAGAGTGGTATCCAGACGATCCAGTACCAGCTGATCACTCTTATGACCTGTAACGGACAGGCACCATTTGTAACGATTTTCATGTATCTTGATGAAGTTCCGGAGGGACGCACCCGTGATGACCTTGCACTGATCATCGAGGAAGTTATGAAGCAGCGTATGCAGGGTGTTAAGAACGAGCGCGGTGCGTGGATCACACCTGCATTCCCGAAGCTGATCTATGTGCTGGATGAGGATAACATCCACGAGGATTCCAAATATTGGTACCTCACAGAGCTTGCAGCGAAATGTACTGCCAAGCGTATGGTTCCGGATTACATCTCAGCCAAGATCATGCGCCAGTTAAAAAACGGCAATGTTTACACCTGCATGGGATGCCGTTCCTTCCTTACCGTTGAGGAGAAACAGAAGAACCCGGACGGTTCCTACAAGTTCTACGGTCGTTTTAACCAGGGTGTTGTTACCATTAACCTTGTAGATGTAGCCTGCTCCTCAGACGGCGATTTTGATAAGTTCTGGGAGATTCTGGAGGAGCGCCTGGAGCTTTGCCACAGAGCACTCCGCTGCAGACATGAGCGTCTTCTTGGCACAGTTTCCGATGTTGCCCCGATCCTGTGGCAGTATGGTGCTCTTGCACGGCTTAAGAAGGGTGAGACCATTGACAAGCTTCTTTATGACGGCTATTCTACGATCTCACTTGGATATGCAGGTCTCCATGAGATGTGCATGAGAATGTACGGAAAGCCTCATACAGACCCTGAGGTTCGTCCGTTTGCGCTGAAGGTTATGCAGCGCCTCAATGACAAATGTGCCCAGTGGAAGGCAGCTGAGAACATCAGCTACTCTGTATATGGCACTCCGATGGAATCCACCACATACAAGTTTTCCAAATGTCTCCAGAAGCGTTTTGGCATCATTCCAGGAGTTACGGATAAGAATTATATTACAAACAGCTATCACGTTCACGTTACTGAGGAGATCGACGCATTCTCCAAGCTGAAATTCGAGTCTGAATTCCAGAAGCTTTCTCCAGGAGGAGCCATCAGCTACGTGGAAGTTCCGAATATGAAACAGAATATTCCGGCAGGTTCTGATGTAGTGTTCTACGGACACAGTCTTGGAGGAATGATCGCACAGGAAGCAGCAGCGGACAAGACGATCAAGAGAATGTACAATGTAACAAATACAGTTACATTCGGTTCTCCGTTGATCAAACTGTTAAGCAGACGTGAAGGCTTAGTAAGAAGAATGTGCGATACATCTGATATTGTTCCTGTATTAAGCGTATATTCACTGACACCTCTTGCAGTAATTCAGTATTGGGGAAGCGAACGTTTCTCAGAGGATGGTGGATATAACAGCAAATGGCTTGCAGCACACAACGAAAGTTATCTGCGCCAGGACGTTTGGGGAGGCTATGATGTTCTGGGTATCAAAGGTGGTAACGCAACAATGACCTTTGATATGGGAGCAGCAGCTTATTATGAGGCACCTGGAATCAGCTGGTTGCATTTAAAAAAATAAGCATAGCTCATAATATATGTAGAAGAAGGTAAAAAACGTCTGTACAGACACCTTGTAATCTGGAAACTATGGATGCCGATGTAAAGTAAGGGGTTGCTTTGCATCGGTATCTTTTTGCTATATAGGATTGGGAGATTGCACAAAGCCGGGTCTGTTTTGTTCCGTTGTACGAAAATAAGAAAATCTAAGTCTGCCTGAGCTAGGTTGCGATGGAGTGACGTGTACGTCTTAGACACCCCGTCCATGGGGTGCTAAGACTTTTGCTGCCGTCCATGGCAGCAAAACACTATACATGAACAGCCAGACTAAGATTTACTAATTTTCTCCCAAAGTCACAAAAGCAGTCCCGGTTTTGT
>ERZ894186.724-NODE-724-length-12204-cov-11.842045_pt1 | contig 12204 bp, 8 predicted proteins | sample MGYA00380280_ERZ894186 | MGnify/ENA primary metagenome ERZ894186 (study PRJEB32331, sample SAMN06328449) | human gut metagenome | biome: human gut microbiome; feature: stool | host: Homo sapiens | collected 2013-02-13 ... | reverse complement strand
GTGCCACCGAGGGCTCCATGGACGCCGGCAACATCCTCAAGCCTGCGCTCGCCCGTGGCGACCTGCATGCGATCGGCGCGACCACGCTCGACGAGTACCGTAAGTACATCGAGAAGGACGCGGCGCTCGCCCGTCGTTTCCAGACCGTTATGGTGAGCGAGCCTACCGTCGAGGACACCATTTCGATCCTGCGTGGTCTGAAGGAGAAGTACGAGATCTTCCACGGTGTGCATATCACCGATAGCGCGCTCGTGGCAGCTGCCGACCTCTCCGATCGCTACATCGCCGACCGCTTCCTGCCCGACAAGGCCATCGACCTGGTCGATGAGGCCGCAAGCCGCCTGCGCATGGAGCTCGACAGCATGCCGGTCGAGATCGACGCCACCACGCGTCAGCTCACCCAGCTGCAGATCGAGGAGCAGGCGCTCATGAAGGAGACCGATGACGCCTCCAAGGAGCGTCTGGAGGCCCTGCGCCAGGAGATTGCCGAGGTCCAGGAAAAACTCAACGTGCAAAAGGCCGGCTGGCTCAACCAGAAGAACGCCATCGACCACGTGCAGGAGCTTAAGGGCCAGCTTGACGAGGCCAAGAGCGAGGAGGAGCGTGCGACGCGCAACGGCGATTTGGGTCGTGCGTCCGAGCTGCGCTACTCCGTGATTCCGGGCCTGCAGCAGCAGATTCAGGATTCCGAGGCCGCGCTCGAGGCGCAAAAGCAGCAGGACGGCGAGGGCCTCAACGAGCAGGTGACCTCCGATGAGATCGCCGAGGTCGTGAGCGCCTGGACCGGCGTGCCCGTGTCCAAGATGATGCAGGGCGAGCTCGACAAGCTGAAGGGCCTGGAGGGCGAGCTGCACAAGCGCGTCATCGGCCAGGACGAGGCCGTCTCTGCTGTCGCCGCAGCTGTGCGCCGCAGCCGTGCGGGCCTCTCCGATCCGGACAAGCCCATCGGCAGCTTCTTCTTCCTGGGCCCCACCGGCGTGGGTAAAACCTATCTGGCCCGCAATCTGGCGGAAATCATGTTCGGCACCGCGGACGCCCTGATTCAGGTGGACATGAGCGAGTACATGGAAAAACACACCACGTCCCGTCTCATCGGTTCTCCTCCCGGCTACGTAGGCCATGACGAAGGCGGCCAGCTCACGGAAGCCGTCCGGCGCAGGCCCTACTCCGTCATCCTCTTTGATGAAGTGGAAAAGGCCCATCCGGACGTCATGAACCTGCTTCTCCAGATTCTGGAAGAAGGAAGCGTGACGGACTCCCTGGGACGCAAGATCAACTTCCGCAACACCATCATCATCCTGACCTCCAACGTGGGGGCCGCCTCCGCCAAGCGGCAGAGCGCCATGGGCTTCGGGGCCATGGCCGCCGACAACGCGGACTACGCCGCCATGAAGGGAAAGATTCTGGAAGAAGCGCGCAGGCAATTCCGCCCGGAATTCCTGAACCGCTTTGATGACATTTCCGTCTTCCGCATGCTGGAACGGGATGACCTGGAACGCATCGTGCATCTGGAAGCGGACAAGCTCATCTCCCGTCTCAAGACCAAGAATATCACGCTGGCCCTGAGCCCGGAAGCCCTGAGCCTGATCATCAAGAACGGCTACGACCCGCAGTACGGCGCACGCCCGATGCGCCGCACCATCGAACGCCTGCTGGAAGACCCGCTGGCGGAATCCCTGCTGAGGGGAGACGTGAAACCCGGCGATAAAATTGAAGCCGTGGAAACGGACGGAACGGAGACGCTCACCTTCCTGCACATCAAGGATAAAACCCCGGCAAAGCCCAAAACGCCGCGCAAAAGGGCTCCACGGAAGCCCAAGGCGGAATAAAAGCTTTCCGGTTTTTCAACCGAGGCCCCTGCATGCTGGCATGCAGGGGCTTTTTCTTTGACGGATTACGCAAATATCCGTTTTTCGCTGAAAGAACCATTTACCAGTCTGTGATATATTATAAATATGACCTTTTACTTCTCAAAAATTCTATTCCTTTTCATGCTGACAAATCTGTTTGTCTTCGCAGAAGATATACAGAAAAACAGGGAGCGGGAAGCAGCGCGTTCAGTAATCATGCGGACCGTTCCGTCCCTGGCTAAAGCCCCGGAAAAACTGCAACTGGAAATTATTGAAAAAGAAGACGGGCACGATGTTTTTGAAACGAAAGCTTCCGGCGGAATACTGAATATCCGGGGAAGCAGCGGCACAGCCCTCTGCCGGGGATTCTATGATTTTCTGAAGACAAACCGTCTGGGAATGGTCTCCTGGGATAATAAAGATATCCGCTGGCCGGCGCAACTGCCGGATGCCGCGCCGCGCCGCATCGTTTCCCCTTTCCGCAACCACTATTACTTCAATGTGGTCACCTATGGCTATACGATGCCTTACTGGACCTGGGAACGCTGGGAAAAAGAAATAGATTGGATGGCTCTGCACGGCATAGATATGCCTCTGGCCCTGGTTGCCACGGAGGGAATCGCCGTCCGGGTATGGAAACAGCTGGGACTGACGGAGAAAGAAATAGAAGAATTTTATACGGGACCGGCACACCTTCCCTGGCAGCGGATGGGGAACATCGTCAATCATGACGGCCCCCTGCCCGCCAGCTGGCACAAGGACCAAATCGCCCTGCAGCACCGCATCCTGCACAGGATGAAATCCCTGGGCATGACCCCCATTTGTCCCGCTTTTTCCGGTTTCGTTCCCCGGGGAATCCTCCGCCTTTATCCGGAAGCGAAGCTTCACCGGCTGGGGTGGGGAGGTTGGCCTCAAAAAAACCACGCCCATTTTCTTTCTCCGGAAGAGCCCCTTTTCCTTAAAATAGGACGCCTGTACATGCAGGAATGGCAGAAGGAATTCGGGAAAAACACCCATTTTCTTGCGGACTCTTTCAATGAAATGGAACTTCCCGAAAACAAAGGAGGCGCCGAAGCCCGCAACAATATGCTCAGCTCCCTCGGAGAACAAATCTACCGCTCCATTTCCTCCACCAACCCGAATGCGGTATGGGTCATGCAGGGATGGATGTTCGGATACCAGCGCAATATCTGGAACGCAGATACTCTGAAGGCTTTGCTCAGCAAGGTTCCGGACGATAAGATGCTCCTTCTGGACCTGGCGGCGGATTACAACAAGACTTTCTGGCGCAACGGCATGAACTGGGACGTCTTCAAGGGTTTTTTCAATAAACCGTGGGTTTACAGCGTGGTTCCCAACATGGGCGGCAAATGCGCCATGACTGGGGTAATGGATTTTTACGCCAACGGCCATCTGGAAGCCTTGAACTCTTCATCCAGGGGGCGCCTCTCCGGAATGGGCATGGCCCCGGAAGGGATAGAAAACAATGACGTTATCTACGAACTGGTTACGGACGCCGCATGGAGGGACCGCCAGGAGGACGTGGAACAATATCTGGAAAATTATTGCCGTGCCCGATACGGAAATTATCCGGACAGCATGAAGGAAGCCTGGAATCTGTTCCGCCGCACAGCCTATTCCAACTTAAAGGACCATCCCCGTTTCAACTGGCAAATGAAACCCGGCACCCGCGGCTGTTCCGTAAACACAAGCGAAGATTTTCTGAAAGGCCTCTCCCTGTTCGTCAACACTCGCGGCATGGAACAGTCCCCCCTGTTCCGCCAGGATGCCGTTGAGATGACCGCCCATTACCTTGGCATACGCATGAATGAAGCCATCCTGGCCGCTCTGGAAGCCCTGGATGAACAAGACATGGAGAATACGAAAAAATGCATGGAATATTTCCGCAAATACGCCCTTCGGGCGGATTCCCTTCTGGAAGGACACCCCACCTGGAGGCTGTCGCGCTGGTTATCATTTGCCCGGTCTCACGGAACTTCTCCGGAGGGAAAAAACAAGTATGAACAAAACGCCAGAAGGCTGGTGACCAGATGGGGGCCTCCCGTAGACGACTACGCCGCCAAAATATGGAGCGGCCTTATCAGGGACTACTATCTGCCGCGCTGGGAACACTTTATTCAGAGCCGTCTTTCCGATAAAAATCCGGATATGGGAGCATGGGAGGAAAAATGGGTCCGTTCCACTGGCGTAAGCGCGGCGCACGCGCCCGGAGATCTGGTCAACGCCTGCCGCCAGGCTATCCGGGAGGCGCCCCCCCTGCCTTCTTCCCTGAAAAGAAAAGCAGCCGGATCAATTATAGGAAACTGGACCTCCGCGACGGTATCCACGGAATGGAGTTATCTGGACTGGCCCGTTTCTTCCGCTGATCTTGAAAAACTCCGGGGGGTGCGCTTCGTCTTCACTTCCGGCAGCCATGCCCTGGAAATAGACGGCGTCGAACTCCTGGAAAACGGCAAAGTAATCGCCCGCGACCAGCACGCCGGATTGGCAGGCAAGCCTTCCCGCGGGAATTTCTACAAACTTTCCCTTCCCAAGGGAATCCATGCCAACAACGGATGCTCCCTCAGAGCCAGGGTCCGCTCCGTAGGCGGAAAATCCTCCAATGGGAAACTGGAATTGATTAAAGAATGAACGGCTTGAATTTCATTCGCTTTCCGGAAGGAGCCTCATGAATCCGTACCCGTGCCGTTTCCTGACCGAACCAGGAAACGGCACGCCCGGCGTCCCTCGGAAGCCCCGCACAGAACAATCGGACGGAAAGTTACATTTCGAACCGGTGCAGGTTTTCCACATGGGAATATCCCATCTTCCTGAGCGTTTCCAGCGCCTTGTCCGCCCTCTTGCCCGTACGGCAATACAGCAGAATCACGGCGTTTTTATCCGGAAGAAGCTGCGGAGCCCGTTGTTCCACCTCATCTGCCGGAATATTCAAGGCTCCCTCCTTATGTCCCGTGCGGTACTCATCCGGAGTTCGGACATCCACCAGCACAATAGGGCGCGCCATGCCGCTTTCCGGAGACACCACCATGGCGGCGGGAACAGGGGCGCGTTCCGCATTCCTGCCTTTCAGCCAGACGAAGAGGGCTGTCAGCCCGGTCACCATGACCACGTACAAAACCACGTTTTTCACGCGGCCACTTCACTAAACCGCGGCGAAGTAATCAAGAGAAAATACCGCCCAGCCCCCGCACGCAGGCGTCATCTGCCCTCCGGCCCGCTCCGGCGGCCCCGTTCCACGGGAAACCAACGCTCCGGATACAGAAACAATACGCAGAAGCGGTAAGAGAAAAAACTTTCCCTTACCCTCCATATTCAGAAGAGCCGGAGAATTGTCCCCCTACCCCTCATCATCAATCACCACAGCCTGGGAAGCGAATCCAAAAGCGGGGCTTCCCCATTCCACTACATCCCCGGGTTTCAAATATACCGGAGGCTTCATCCCCATCCCCACGCCTCCCGGAGTTCCGGTGGAAACCACATCTCCGGGCCATAAGGTCATGAACCGGGAAACATAGGCAATCAGGCGCGGAACAGGCCAGATCAAGCCGTCCGTATTGCCGCTTTGGCGCACTTCCCCGTTCACCTTCAATTCCAGGGGAATGCCGGCTCCGTCCCCAAGTTCATCAGCGGAAATGAACGTGGGGCCCATTGGGGCAAAGCTGTCATAACTCTTTCCCTTGGTCCACTGTCCGCCATGTTCCAGCTGGTTGGCCCTTTCCGAATAGTCGCACATCAGCGTATAGCCGCTGATAGCCCGCGCGGCCTCCTCCGGGGAAGCGTTTTTCAGCACCTCCTTAATCACTACGGCCAATTCAATCTCATAATCCAGCTTGTCGCAGCCGGGCGGATACAAAACGACATCGCTGCAGGAAGTAATGGCGGAAGGCGATTTCAGGAAAACAGCCGGCTCCTGTACGGAATCCCCGTCAAACTCCTTCGCATGGTCTGCATAGCTCTTTCCCAGGCACACCAGCTTGGAAGGGGAACAGGGCAGCGCGGTATCAATCGTCCATTCAGGGTCAACAGCTTTGGCGGCGGTATTATCCAGAAACGCGGCAATGCGCTTTATTTCCTCCCCGCAGGATCCCGTTTCCCCGCAAATGCAGGCATCCACCTCGGCAAGCACGGAGTCCGCCGCCAGGTATTCTCCGCGGCTTTCGCTCCACAGAGCCATGACGCGCTCCGCCCGGTCATTCAGGTAAAATCTGATCTTCACCCTTCCATCCTACAAAGCTCCTCCTTTTAGGCAAAGGGAGGTTCCGTCATTCTTTGCTCCGGCGGTTCTCTTCCGCCGCCCGGACGCTCTGTGAAAGCATGCAGCGCGTAGGGCTTGCGTTACCGGAGCAAAACATTATCATGCCACCGCTTAACATCATTAACCTATGTCCGATCAAATCTATTTTTTTGACACTACCCTGCGCGATGGAGAACAATGCCCCGGAGCATCCATGAACCTACGCGAAAAGCTGGAAGTGGCGCGGCAAATGGAACGGCTGGGCATGGACGTGATTGAAGCCGGCTTTCCCTGCATCTCCGATGGCGACTTTGAAGCCGTGCACACCATCGCCCGCGAAATCAAAAAATGCCGCATCGCAGGGCTGGCCCGCTGCGTGAAGGCGGATATTGAAGCGGCGGCCAGGGCCCTGGAACCCGCCGGGGAACGCGCCCGCATCCACATCTTCCTGGCAACCAGCAAGCTGCACATGCAGTTCAAATTGAAAAAAGCGGAATCCGAAATTCTGCGCATGGCGGCGGAAGGCGTATCCTATGCCAAGCAATTCGTGCAGGATGTGGAATTTTCCCCGGAGGACGCTTCCCGCACAGACCTGGATTTTCTGACCAAAGTCGTGGAAACAGTCATCGACGCCGGCGCCACGACCGTCAACATTCCGGATACTGTGGGCTACACTACTCCGGACGAATTCTACCGCATCATCCGCCACCTGAAAGAAAATGTGCCGAACATCGGCAAAGCCGTCATCTCCGTGCATTGCCACAATGACCTTGGGCTGGCCGTAGCCAACTCCCTGGCAGCCGTCCGCGCCGGAGCCCGCCAGGTGGAAGGAACCATTAACGGCATCGGCGAACGCGCCGGAAACGTGGCTCTGGAAGAAGTCATCATGGCCCTGCGCACCCGCGCCGGGCAATTCGGAGACGTCACGGACAACATCAACACGAAGGAAATCGTCCGCACTTCCCGCATCGTGGCCCGCATGAGCGGCATGCAGGTGCAGCGGTCCAAAGCCATCGTGGGGGAAAACGCTTTCGCCCACTCTTCAGGCATCCACCAGCACGGCATCCTCAACTGCCGGGAAACCTATGAAGTCATGGACCCGCAGGCGGTCGGCTGGGGCGCCACGGAACTCCCGCTCACCAAGCATTCCGGGCGCGCTGCCGTCAAATCCAGGCTGGAACAGCTGGGCCATGTCCTCACGGAAGAGGAAGTCAACACCGTCTTTGAACGCTTCAAGAAAGTGGGCGACTCCAAAAAATTCGTTTATGATGATGATCTTTCCGCCATTGTGGACGACTCCCTGCATGCCTCCACCGGCCTATGGGAACTGGACTTCCTGCAATTCGTGGCGGGCAGCCACGCGCGTCCCACGGCTACGGTGGGACTGCTCAAGGAAGGCAAGAAATTTGAAGACAGCTCTACAGGCAACGGCGCCGTGGATGCCGTCATCAAGGCTATTGAACGCATCACTAAGCGCAAAGGCACGCTGAAAGGCTACAGCGTCAACGCCGCTTCCGAAGGGAAGGACGCTCTGGGAGAAGTCACGGTTCATGTGGACTTCGGGCAGCCCAAGCCCATTGTGGGCAAGGGAGCCTCCACAGACGTCATTGAGGCCTCCGCCCGCGCCTACCTGAACGCGGTCAACCGCTCTATCCGCATGGAAAACATGCCCCGGCCCAACAATCTGGATTCTGGAACCATCTAACACGGAAAGCGCCCCGTTCGCCCGAACGGGGCGCGACTCTGCCCGGCAGCCTATCATCCTCTACAGGGCTTGCATTTCCATTGCTCCCATGTCATAAGGATCAAGACTCTTATACCGCACCACCCCATGAAAGCGACACCACTCCTTCTCTGCCTGGCGTGCAGCGCGCTGGCCGCACCGCCGGCAAAAAAACAGCCGGAACCCGCCGAACCGCTGCCCGCCCTGGAAAAAAACACCATTGCCATTGACGGACATCCGGAAAGCGTGGCGGCGGATGCCGAGGGCAATATCTATTTCACCTGCATCGGCTCCAGGCTCACGCCTACGGAAAAAGACAAGGACGGCTATCTGGGCGTCATTCCGCACGGTTCCACAGAGCCGAAAAAAATCACGGACGTAGATACCCTGGACGCGCCGAAGGGGTTACTGTATCAGGACGGCTTTCTTTACTGCACAGACGTGGACATGGTCTTCAAGATAAACGCCAAGACCGGCGCTATTGAAGGATACGTGGACTTGTCCCCGTCCCGCATGAAATTCCTCAATGACCTGGCGTTCATCAATGGCAGGCTCATGGTTTCCTCCACGGATACCAACCAGATTTTCTATGTGGACACGAATACCAGCTCTTATGGAGAACTGGTGACCAAACAGCCCATCTACAAGCCGAACGGCCTGGCCTGGGATCCGGAAAGAAAGGTCATTTACCTCTGCGAATACGCAACGGATGAAAAGGGCAAACCCAGCGGACGCCTGCTCTCCATCAACCCCGTTTCCCGGGAGGTCACGGAACTTTCCAAGGAACGGGGACAGTACGATGGGCTGGTGTACCGTGACAACGCCCTATACTACAGCGACTGGTCCAAAGATAAAAAACCGGAAGCTGTCCGCAGGCTGGATCTGAAGACGGGGCGTTCCGCCCCGGTAGCTACCGGCCCAGTTGAAGGAGCGGCGGACTTTATCCTGTATGACTCCATGATGGTGGTTCCGGGCATGACGGAAAAGAAAATCCACATCATGCCCATTGGCGGAAAAAAATAAACCCGGCTGTTCCGCTTTTATTCCCCTTATCCGGGCCGCCGCGGTATTTCCTGCGCTGGCGGTCTTTTTCAATTTACGGCTTGAAGTACATCTGGAGATGCGCTTAGTTAATGGAAATATGAACAAGATTTCCGACCAAATCATGGAGGGGATGAAAACCGCCATGAAAGCAAAAGACACCGTTACCCTCAATACCCTGCGCGCCCTCAAGACGGCCCTCACGAACACGGCCATCGCCAAGGGAGGTCTGGGAACCCTGCTGGAAGAAGCGGAAGAACTGGCCGTAGTCCGCAAGCAAATCAAGCAGCGTGAGGACTCTGCGGAGCAATTCCGCTCCGCCGGACGCCCGGAACTGGCGGAAAAGGAAGAAGCTGAAATCGCCGTCCTCAAACAGTTCATGCCCGCGGAACTCACAGCAGAAGAAACGGCAGCCATTCTGGAAACCGTGATGAAGGAAACGGGAGCCTCTACCAAAAAAGACATGGGGCAGGTCATGAAACTCATGCAGGAACGCACGGCCGGCAGAGTCAACGGCAAGGAGCTGGCCCGCATGGTGTCAGCCAGACTGTCATGAAATGCTGCGCCGCCATCATCGTTGCGGCCGGGTCCTCCCGGCGCGCCGGATTTGACAAGCTGCTGGCCCCCCTGCACGGAGTCAAGGTGCTGGAACGCAGCATCCGCGCCTTTGCCAGCTGCCGGGAAATCACGGAAATCGTAGTCGTCTGCCCGGAAGAACGTTTTCATGCCATTAACGGCGCAGACCTGGAAACGGAAATACCCGTTACCCGTGTGGACGGAGGGGCGGAACGACATGAATCCGTGCAGAACGGACTGGCAGCCCTGCTTTATACCCCGGAATTCGTGGCCGTGCACGATGGAGCCCGCCCGCTCATTACGGTGGAGCAAATTTCCCGTTGCATTCAAACCGCCAGGGAATATGGGGCGGCCGCTTCCGCACATCCCGTAACGGATACCCTGAAGCGTGCGGATAAAAAACGCTTTACGATTCCGGAACAGGTGGAACGGGACGGCCTGTGGTGCATGGAAACCCCGCAGGTCTTCCAATACCCTCTTCTGCTGGACGCTTATGTGGAAGTCACGGAACGGAATATCCAGGTAACGGATGAAGTCACCGCCCTGCAGCTCATCGGCCACCCTACGCGCCTGGTGCATAATCATGAGCCCAATCCCAAAATCACATGGCCGGAAGACATTTCCCGCGCTGAAATGCTAATGGAACTCAAGCACCTCCGCAATGACTCATGACCGGCCTTCTGTGTAAGAATCCCCGCATCGTTCTCATTCTGGGAACAGGGTATCTGGGAAAAGCCCTGGCGGAAAGCCTGCGGAAAGCGGGACATACGGCCCTGACGGCGGATATTGACCCGCAAAAAGCCATTTACGAAGCCGACGTTGCAGACCGGGCCTCCATGCAGGGGCTGGCCGCCCGCATCCCCTCCCCCCAGATCATCGTCATGTGCGCCAGCACGAGGGGAGGCGGAGAGGAAGCCTACCGCAACCTTTACGCCAATGGGACGCGAAACACGCTGGAAGCCTTTCCCGGAACGCCGGTCATCTTCTGTTCCAGTACCGCCGTCTATGGAATCACGGACGGACGCTGGATTACGGAGGAACACAATGTCTATCCCTCCTCCGGAAAAAACGGGCTTCTTATTCAGGCGGAACAGACGGTCCTGGCAGCGGGAGGCACGGTCGTCCGGCTGGGAGCCCTGTACGGGCCGGGCCGCTGTGTTCTCGTCTCCCAGTACGTCACGAAGGGGACGGCCCTCCCCGGAGCCATGGACAGATGGCTCAATTACATCCACCGGGACGATGCCGCAGCCGCCCTGCACCTGCTCTGCACCCTGCGGGAACCGCCTGCCGGCATTTACAACCTGACGGACCGCACCCCCATGCAAATGGGAGAAATATACTCCTACCTTTCCAATTTGCTGGGGAAACCCGCTCCGCAGCCTGAACCGCTCCCGGCGGAAGCGCGCCGGGGCTTCTCCAACCAGAGGATTTCCTGCTCCCGCCTTCTGGCCCTGGGCTGGGAACCGCTCTACCCAAGCTTTGCGGACGGTGTGCATAACGTACTGGAGGCGCTGGAAGAGTAATTTTACCCCCATCCTTTTCCACGCTGACCGGCCCTTTCCGGACATTCCATAAATAAGAAGAGGCATCCCTTCTGAACGCATCTCGTGAGGCAGGCACATGCCGGAAAAAAATCCAGCCGACGGCCCCTCCTGTCTTTGACTCTCCCCTTTCTTGACTTGCCGGGCGCGAACAGGCAAAATCCCGCGCGCAATGCGTATCATCACAGGTCTTCAACCCAGCGGCAAGCTGCATGTCGGCAACTACTTCGGAGCCATGGAACCGGCCGTCCGCATGCAGGAAAGCGGAGAATCTTTCTACTTCCTGGCGGACTACCACGCCATGAGCACCGTTCACGACGCGAACACGCTGAGGGAAAACTGCAGCAACCTCGCTACGGACTTTCTGGCCGTGGGCCTGGATCCCGAAAAATGCGTCTTTTTCCGCCAGTCCGCCGTGCCGGAAGTCAATGAACTGGCCTGGATACTCAGCACCGTCTGTCCGATGGGCCTGCTGGAACGCTGCCATTCCTACAAAGATAAAATTGCCAAGGGATTCTCCCCCAGCAACGCCCTGTTCACCTACCCCGTGCTGATGGCGGCCGACATCCTGATTTATAACGCGGATCTGGTGCCCGTTGGCCAGGACCAGACCCAGCACCTGGAAATTGCCCGCACGATTGCCAACCGTTTCAACGGCATTTACGGTGATACCTTTACCCTGCCCGCCGGTTACGTTCCCAAGGCAGGCGCCAAGATCATGAGCCTGGCCGAACCCACCAAAAAGATGAGCAAGTCCGACACCAACGCAAACGCCTTTGTGCTGATGACCGACGATAAGGACACCATTGTGCGCAAATTCAAGCGCGCCGTAACCGATTCTGACGGCGTTGTGCGGTTTGACGCCGAGAACAAGCCCGGTGTTTCCAATCTGATGACCATTTATTCCACCTTTACCGGCAAGGACCTGGCCGCTATTGAGGCTGAGTTTGCCGGCAAGGGTTACGGTGATTTCAAGCTGGCCGTTGCCGAAGTGACCGCCGACGCCCTGGCCCCCGTGCAGGCCGAGTATGGCCGCATTCTGGCTGACAAAGCCTATGTGGACAGCGTGCTGAAATCCGGTGCCGAGCGTGCCGCCCGCCTTGCCAACCGTACCGTCAGCAAGGTATACCGCAAGGTCGGTTTGATGCAGTTGGACAAATAATTTTTGGGCAATACCGCATAATTCTAAGTGCCGATACGGCGAGCGAGGTGCGGCAG
>ERZ894186.722-NODE-722-length-12233-cov-7.523978_pt1 | contig 12233 bp, 11 predicted proteins | sample MGYA00380280_ERZ894186 | MGnify/ENA primary metagenome ERZ894186 (study PRJEB32331, sample SAMN06328449) | human gut metagenome | biome: human gut microbiome; feature: stool | host: Homo sapiens | collected 2013-02-13 ... | reverse complement strand
TCACATCTTGCGCCAAGGTGCGCCCTAAAGCATTTTCCGCCTTAACCCACTCGGTTCCAAGGGGAAGGATTCTTTTGATAATCGCATCAACAGCTTTTTCCAGAGTAATATTGATCAGCATATTCTACCCACCTTTCCCAAAGGAACAGTTTGGGAAGCTACAAGTCGCACAGCCCAGGCAAAGTCCGCCATGTCCTAAGGCAGCAAGATCCCTTTTCCGCACCAATTCGTCACACAGAAGCCGGGGCAGCACCAAATCAAAAACAGTGGCCTTAGCATACATAGTACAGCCCGGCAGCCCTACAATCGGCGTGCCGTCATCAAAATACGCCAGCAGGAACATGGCCCCCGGCAGAACCGGCGCGCCATAGCTGACAACCGATGCTCCGGTTTTCTGGATAGCACCAGGGGTTTTGTCATCCGGATCCACACTCATTCCGCCTGTGCAGATCACCATATCCAAGCCTTTTTTCCAATAGCTTACGGCCGCTTTCGCGATTGCCTGCTGATCGTCACCCGGGAAACATCGTTCCGCAATACGCATTCCGTAGCCAGACAGCTTTTCTTCGAGCGCCGGAGCAAACGCATCCCTGACCAAACCTTGCGCTACCTCTGACCCCGTAATAATCAGGCCGCACGTTTTTCTTTTCCATGGGGAAAGTGACAGCAAGGTGCTCTTGGGGATAAAGCGCTCCGCTTGTTTAATAGTCTTTTCTTCAATAACTAATGGGACAACGCGGACCCCCGCTAATTTATCGCCTTTTCTTACCGCTGTATTGGTATGCCTGGTAGCAACGATGAGGTTATCTATGCTGTTGACGATATTCAGCCGCTTAACGTCAACTTGGAATAATCCATCGCGCGAGGCGAATAGCTCAATTTTCCCCTCTGAAACCTGGCTCATGACAATATCTTTATTTTGACACAAGGCTGCCAAGCGTTGGGCTGCTTCGTTCTCATGAAGAAAGCCGTTGCGTTGTTCCCATACAAAAAGGTGCTGTTTCCCCATAGACAGCAGAACCGGAATATCTTCTTTTGTAACAATATGTCCTTTTTTGAATCTTGCGCCTTTTGCTGCGCCTGGTATAATCTGCGTAAGATCGTGAGCCAGGATATGTCCTGCCGCACTGCGTGTTTCAATCATTTTCATGGTCGACGCCTCCAATAAAAATAAGGCTTCAGCATCATCCGCATAAAAACCTGCGATTTCATTTCTCTTAAAAGCACAAGTATGCTATTTCATTATATGTTTCCCAAAAATCAATCAGCATTACGGATTTCTGGGATCATGAGCATAAAAAAGCCGCAGATCCTCCGCCGTGTTAATATTCATAAATAAATATTCCGGGAAACCATGTTTCTGCGGCTCTAATAGGATTGTTTCTGTTCTCGACAGCAATTCTCTCATAGAAAGTTTACCCTCACGAATACACGCCTCCATATGGGGGACACAGGAGCGCCGATAGACTCCACACAGAGGATGTATCCTGCCAACGTTGTCCCGGCAAACCAGGCAATCCGCCTTAAAAGCTTCAGCAGCGGATGCAAGCCAACTCGCCAAATCCCTGGAAAAATAGGGCATATCGCAAGGGACCGACAACAGGGCGTCCTCCCCGCAGGCCGAAAACACGGACCAAAGCCCTACCATTGGTCCCATTCCGGAGAGTTTATCCGCAATAAGCCATGTTCTCTGAGGGCTTGGGCCCGGATGACCGGATAAGTAGATTGGAGAAAAGTCCTGTAATTCCTTTAAAATATGCTCCAAAAAGGATTCCTGCTCACGATAGGCCAGTTTTGTTTTATCCTTACCGCCTAGCCTCCTTCCGGCGCCGCCCGCCAAAACAACCGCCGCCCATTGCTTTTTCATTTTTAAAGCCCTTTCCTGCCTTTTTCAAACAACTTTTTTAGGCGCTGCCCACAAAGTCCTTAAAATCCGTCAACACGACGCCCTAGACTTCATAACCGGCGTGATCTCTTATTATTCTCGGGAACGGGAAATGCCCTTCCGATAGGATTGCAGTTTGACAAATAGCTTATTTTCGATATAATTGGTTTGTCCAGTATTTTATAAGGTGTACCCATGCCGGATAAATTGATAGGCCGAAGATCTCTAAGATATCTATTTATTTTATACGTAACAGCTGGCACTATTCGATAAGGAGAGGATCGCTTTGAGCAATGAGTCCATGCTTACCATACAAGAGATTTTGGATTCCATCTCGCATTTATACCCAAATCTCTCCTTTAAATTTTGTACTTCCTCTTATGAATGGATCGTAGACAGCGTTTCTTTTAATACACCCTTTTGTACTTTGGTTCATTCCAACCGGAAGCTAAGCGCTAAATGCAGCGTCTGCGATCATCGCGGAATGGAAATAGCAATGTCCTCCCTCAGGCCCCTTTGCTATAAATGCCACATGGGAATTACCGAATTTGTCTTTCCGGTTGTAAAAAATGATCAAAGCTTAGGCGTGTTTTTTGCTGGACAATTTTTAACGGAAGCGCCTTTAGCCGTAGGTTATCAAGCCCTGAAGTCCACATGTAATGAACAGAAAATGGATTACCAAAAAATGGAGCAGGCTTTTGAGCAGCTTTGTATTCTGCCTGAACCAAGCCTTATGGATTTTTCCGTTATTTTTCAGTTATGCGAATATTACATTATCAATCATACCCATATTTTATTGGATGACAAGTCTACGGTAAAAAGAGTAGACGATTATCTGAACCAGCACTTAGCGGAACATTTGACTCTGGAAGGGATTGCGCAGCAGGTAAACCTTTCCCCGACTTATTTGAGTACAATTTACAAAAAAAGAACGCAAATGTCTTTATTCAAAAGCATTCAAAAAAAGCGGATTTCTTTCGCGTGTTATCTGCTTCGCAATAGCGCAAAAAACATCTCTGAAATTTCTTTGGAAGTAGGGCTAAACGATCAAAATTATTTCACCAGATTATTTAAAGAATTTATGCATGTTACTCCCCGTTATTACCGAGAGCACTGGGAAGAAATAGAACGTGGGCGCAATTTGCAGATATATTTTCTTCCTGACCGGTAGACAAAAAGCAGAATGCCGATGCCGCTATTCTATGGATCACTGCAATTTTGCCGCAAAGAGAGAAAAGACGGTCAACTTGTTTCCGTCTTTTCTCTCCTGTTATTTGCTGGCACCGACAATACCAGAAACGAATTGTTCCTGTAAGGTTAAAAAGATTACGATTAAGGGCAGCGTAGCGATTAGAATAGCAACCATAATCGGCCCATAGTCAATATAATAAGCGGCGTTCATTCCTGAAATAATCAAAGGCAGCGTCTGCTTCGGAGGCGTCTGGATTACCAGCAAAGGCCATAAAAAGTCGTTCCAGATGCGCATAAATGCCCAAATCGCGCCTGCGGCATAGGTAGACTTCATAGACGGCACAACTATATTGAAAAATATCCTATACTCATTGGCTCCGTCGATCCGAGCCGCCTCCAGAGTTTCATAAGGGAATCCCGAAAAATTCTGACGGAAGAAAAACGTCAGAAACACCGACGCTATGCTGGGTATCACCAGCGCTACCAGGGAATTGATCAGACTCATTGATGACATCATTCGGAACAGCGGAATCATGATCGAGGAAAACGGGATCATCATGGACACCATTAAAATTTTATACACCCGCTCTTTACCAGGTGATTTATACTTGGCAAAGCCATACCCAGCCATAGAGCATACGATGAGCATTAATAAGCATCCGCAAACCGAAGTAATCAGGGAATTCCAAAAACCTTGGGCAATGGTAACGCTGTTCACAAGATTTTTGAAATTCTCTACAAAGTAAGTGCCAAAAGTCAGTCTTTTTTGCAGAATATCCGGGTTTGAATTGGTAGAACACACAATCATCCAATAAAAAGGAAACAGGCTGGCAAATACTGCGGTAATCAGAAACAGGTAACACAGCAATCGTCCCGATTTATTGCGGATAACCTTTTTCATATCAGTCTTTTTCTCGTTCATGTGTTATCCTCCTTCATAACCCGGAATTCTATGATAGAAAGAATTACCAGAATTATTACTACCAGATAAGAAATTGTAGCGGAGTAGGAAAAATCAGGAGTACTGACGAATGATTTGTTGTAAATATAATGCGAGATTGAAATTGTAGAGTAATTGGGATTTCCTTTTGTTATATTAAAGGTTTCGTCAAACACCTGTAATGTTCCGATTGTTGTCATTATGGCACAGAACAAAAAGATAGGCTTCATTTGCGGGAATGTAATCCGGATAAATTTTTGAAACGCGTTGGCGCCGTCTACTTCAGCCGCTTCCATAGTTGCCTGATCAATATTCTGTAAGTAAGACAAGAAAAACATCATATTATAGCCAGTCCATCGCCAGATTAAAGCGATGATAATGAGAATTCTGGCTGGCCCTGCAGTCTGAAGCCATCCGATCGGCTCGCTGGTAAGTCCCAAAGAAATCAACGCCTGATTGATAATTCCATCATTGGAAAACATCATTCTAAAAATCAGCGAATAAGAGACCAGGGAAATAACGCAAGGCAGAAACAACGCCGTGCGGAAACCTCCTCTGAGTTTAAGCCAATGGGAATTAACCAATGTAGACAGAATCATAGCTAAAAGAAGCATGACGGGTACCTGTACAATGGTATATAAGAAAGTATTCCCTAAACTTTTCCATACCAAGGAATCCGTAAACAGTCTTTTATAATTGTTCAACCCTACAAAAGAAGTCTCAAATCCATCGATCTTAAAAAAGGTCATATAAAACGAATCAAAAATAGGATAAACCATAAATATTGCGAACATGATGATAAACGGAATGATAAACACCCAGCCCGCAACAGCATATTGTTTTGAAGGACTCTTTCCATTTTTATTTTTCATAGTCTTTCCCCTTGTGTAGGCTGCGCTTCAGGATTTAAAAATCTGAAGCGCAGCCCTGATCTCGATGAACCGGGGCTCAAGCGAAACGCCTTAGCATATTCCGTGAGCAAACAACTGTAGTTACTGCATCTGAGCGCGAATCTGGCTGTCTATTTGCGCTAAAGCATCCTCAATAGACAGACTGCCGTTCAGATATTCAGGCGCAACGGCAGAAATAACGTCTCTAGTCTGGGCAGTATATTCGCCGTAATTAACAGCGGGAATCTCCGGAATCCATTCGCGGAAAGCACTGTAGATCTTCTGTCCGCCAAAATATTCGTCGCCTTCGTCATAAGCGTCAATCTGCTGGGCGGGCAAATAAGTTCCGATAACTCCCTGATTCACAAGAATGCTGGAATAAAATTCGTCACTGTTATCTACCAAGCTTGCCTTTAAGAAGTTAATAGATTCTTCCGTTCCATCCATGTTGTCAAATACATACCAGCTGCTTCCCCCGTTATTAGATGCGTGGACAGCACCCTCCACACTAGTGATGCGGGGCGCAGGCGCCATTCTCCAAAGCCCCTTCTGGTCTTCAGCCGCCTTTAAGCTGGACAAATACCAGGCGGCATTGATCGCAGCCACAGTAGAGCCGTCGTTCAAACGCGCGGGCATATCGCCCCAAACATCTACAACAGACGCGATATCGTTATCCATGGTGGCCTTCAAGAATTCTAAGGTTTCTTTCAACGCCGGATTATCAATGATATCCGGCTCGCCGTTTTCGTCAATCAGATAACGTCCGGAACCTTGCATATAAGGCTGGATAATATCGCCCACCCAAGTGATATCAAAAGAAATCAAATTTTTTCCAGTCTGCTCTTTAATCTGCTTGCCGTATTCCAAAAGCTGATCCAGGGTCAAATCCTGCAAATCTTCTTCTTTGATCCCGCACTCCTCAAATACATCCGAGCGATAGAAGAACGCCGCGACGCCGGAATCAAAAGGAACACCGTAAGTCTTGCCGTCATAAGAACAAGCCGCCACCTTATACGGCGCAAAATCGTCGTAAGGCATAATATCGGTCAGATCCGCAAACACAGTGTGATATTTGGACAAATAGGTATAAGCGGCATAATCCTCCATCAACGTAATATTCGGAAGAGAGTCCATAGCGCCGCTGGCCAAAGCGGTAGTCAGCTTTGTGCGCACATCGGAAGAAGCAATCTCCATAATGTTGAAATTAACATCCGGATTATCCTTCTGATAGTTTTCAGAAGCCAGTTTAATTGCCGCTACATTCAGCGCCGCATCCCAGCACCAAATCGTAAGAGTTTGGCCATCGCCAGCAGGCTCTGCAGAGGCCTCGGTACTGCTTGCGCTTCCTGCATTAGAGGGACCCTCTGAGGAGGCTCCTCCGGGCGTGCTCGGCTGGCAGCCGCTAAACACTGACGCCGCCATAACCGCTGCTAAAAGGCTCGCGAACACTTTTTTCATTTTCATTTCCTCTCTTTCATACTAACTTATTTTTGTGAATGTTTCCAAAACCACTCAGGAAACAAAGGTGCCATTAGGTTTCACAAAGTTGATTTGAATCTCGCAGGAATCAAGATCTCTGCATTTACCGGTTAGCTTAACTACGCCGGTTTCCATTGTGCTCCGCACATAAACCGCGGCGCGGCCGCCTTCCATACCCAACGGATTTTCTCCAATCAGTTCGCCCGGGCCTTCCAGAGTAAAGGTGACGGGCAGCTGGCAGAACGGTAGATATTGTCCGTGCTCGTCGACAACAGACACTACCACTCTGGTCAAGTCATAGCCGTTAGCCTCAATGGTGCTGTAATCCGCCTCCAGCTTAACGGCGCGCGCCCTTACGCTGATCTTCCGCTCAAACCGGGCAGCCTCTTTTCCATCAATATATCCTACCGCTTCCATATGGGTGGTTTCTCTCATCCCCTGGAACGTGTATGGAACTTCAAAAACAAAAGGCGGATGAGGCAGATAGGGAAACGCTTCATCATCCGGCTTTAAACGCCCCATAGACTCTCCCTCGAAAAACAGCTCCACTTCCTCACAGTTGCTGAATACATAAGTCCGCCCGCGATATCCCTGATCCAATTCCTCGTGATCTTCAAAATAGGCCGGCACTAAATATTTTGCAATGAATACCATGGGTTTGCTTTCTTTTGCGTCTACTTGGCTCTGATGCACATAGGCCGCTAATTTGGGAATTCTAAAGATATCTGTTAAGCCATGATAGCACACCCTGTCTCCGTGTCCGAAAGGGATATGCGTGTTATAGTCAAAGGCGCTCCAGCCAGTCGCCCCTGCCATATCACTTGATCGATAAAACGCGTTTAACGAGGAGGCATGACGGCGGGCAAACTCAACCTGCCGGCCGATATTATCATAGCTTTTTGTCGGGAACATAACGCCTAGATACTCGCTGACAAAATAAGGATGATAGTTAGGCCTGCGCAATTCTCCCTTAGGAGCCAAATGATAATCATTAAAGCCATATACATCTTCCAGGAACGAGCTTTCGCGCAGATAGCGCACACCTGTAGTCGGCCGTGTGGGATCAAGCTCATGAGCCAGGGCGTTGGTTTTCGTATAGAAATCATCATCATCCAAAGATTCATTGATGCGCACGCCCCACATGATAATGCTGGGATGATTGTAATCCCGGTAAATCATATCGGTAATATTCTGATAACATAATTGTTTCCAAGATTCATCGCCAATAAACTGCCATCCGGGTAATTCTTCAAACACAAGCAGCCCAATCTCGTCGCAGCGGTCTAAAAAGCTTTTAGCCTGGGGGTAGTGAGATGTTCTCATAAAATTGCAGCCCAGTTGATACTTTAGGATATCTGCATCCTCACGCTGGTATCTGTCGCACATAGCGCCGCCCAAATAGGGAAAATTTTGATGACGGTTATGGCCGGTCAGTTTAACAACCTTTCCGTTCAGTTCGAACAGGCTGTTTTCATTAAACCGGATGCTACGGATTCCTATTCTAGACTCAACGTTATCCTGCCCACTAATTTCTGTCTTTACCGTGTAGAGGAAAGGATCATTTAAATTCCACAAATGAGGATGATTCACTTCGAACTCGCACAGAACCTGTTTGGTCTCTCCTGCTGCGATTTGTTCCTCACGGCTGGATATTTCTCGGATCACTTTTCCATCTTGATCCAGCAATCGGTGGGTTACCACAAAATCTTGCTCGCTGCCCATTTTGTTATTGACCGATGCTATTGCCTTTACCACAGCTTTTTCTTCTGTTACATCATGAGAAGAAATAAAGACATGCTCCAGATACAAACGGTCAGAAACGACCAAATTTACATTTCTGTAAATTCCGCCAAACAGCATATAATCAACGATCTCACCCTCCGGAGGTACATCCGGATGGCAGCAGCTATCCAATCGCACTGCTAGAACATTGTCTTTTCCCCAAAGTAATTTATCTGTTAGTTCTACCGTAAAGGGGGTATAGCCGCCTTTATGCTCAAAGAGCTTTTCTCCGTTAAGGAATATCTCGGCCACAATCATAGCGCCTTCAAATTCCACCGCGACCCGGCGGTCTTTCCATTCTTCTTTTGCAGTAAAATGCCGGCGGTACCAGGATACGAACTGATAATCATGTTCGCAAAAGTAGTTGTGGGGATGCAGCTTGTTTGTATGAGGTACAGACACTTTCTCGAAGGAAGATTCATCAATAGAAACCTGTGAATAATTCCCACAATCTTCAGGGATATACAGCCATTTGGTATTAAAGTTTAACAATTCACGACAAGGCACAGCACACAAGTCCTTTCTTTCGATAATTTTTAATATAAAAACATGGCCGCGGACCACATTTATTACCCAGAGTTATTGCTTCTTAGCTTCGCCTTTCCAGGCGTAAAACAATAGACCGGCAACAACTAATACGGTTCCCAATACCAGCGATATTGTGATCGGCTCCCGTATTCCATTAATATCAGGAAACAGCACGGCTCCCACCGCGCCAAATAGAGGGTATAAAGAACCGATCATCGAAATATCCGTAGGGCCAGCATATTTTTGGGCATGAATCTGACAAGTATAGGCAGCAGCCGTCCCCAATACTCCTGTAAGAAATAAAATCATCAGACTATGTGCATTTAAAGTAAAACCAGAAAAACCGCTGAATCCCCAGCCCGCAAAACCAATTGCCGACGCGGTCAGCACTTGAAAAATGCTAATCACCATTGGGTCATCATCTGTAACAAATCGGCTGATAACCAGTATTTGAACCGATAACAGCAAGGATGAGACCAAGCAAAGCGCATCGCCAAAATTCAACTGGAAGGATGTTCCGCCTCCTAGAAAATACAATCCGAGTACAATAGGCGCCGCGCTTATAAACCAGTATTTCCCAGGACTTCTTTTATGTAAAACGGCCTGAATCAAGGGAACAATGATCACTGACAGATTCGCAAAAAACACTGAATTAGAGACCTTAGTGAATTCAAGAGAATAGACTGTGAACTGCATAGAAATCCCGATTACACAGCCAACGACACAGCCTTTTATAACCGCAGGCTTTTTTATTTTCCTTCGCAGTTTCCATAAAAAGGGTAGCATCACAATCCCGGCAAATCCAAATCGAAGAAAAACATATGAGGGCGAATCCATATATACCAATGCATCCCTCATTAGAACCGCTGTGAATCCCCAATAAAGCGTTACTAAGAAATAAGCCGCACTGGCAATTTTTTTTGGTTCGCATTTTTGTTTCATTTTAAAACACCCCATACTCAAATCCAGATTATTATACTATTGCTTTTTAGAGATGAATTCCTTGCATGCTTGACACGGAATTTTTATTGATATTTATTATAAATATTTTAAAGAGTACAGAATATTTGTGTATAATTCGCTTCTTTTTCTTTATTATAACAGACATTAATATAACAACTATATATTAGCTTGTGTATTATTAGCATTATTTTTTGATTCACCGAATTATATCTGATTTTTTTAAATTGTTAAATAATAAAGCGGCTATTGTCTCAAGGAAAATATTCAAATGATGAAAACGATCCCTTATTGCATGATATCAGCAGGGTGAAAGCATTACCGCACTTTTTGATGAGCTTAATATCCCTTGCAGCACCTTATATCGATGGCTCAAATCTTTTCCAACTGATAGTGATGGAAGCCCATCGACATTCTCCTTCCGTGACTACGCATTGCTCCAGCGCAAAGTCGAAAAATTGCAGAATATCATCACAATTCTGAAATCTGCTGATTATCTGGTATCCACTCCACTCAAGGAACGCCTATACGCTCTGGAATCGTTTTACGGAAAATACGAGGTGCATATAATATGCGAAGTGTTGGATGTTGACCGCAGTACATTTTACAACCATATGCTTCGCAGCAAGCGTGAAAATGCTTGGTTTGAAAAGCGCCGTAAAGAATACTGTCGGCTCATCCGTGATGTATTTGACGAATATCATCGGGTGCTCGGCGCAGAGAAAATCCGGACGATCCTTACTCAACGCAGATACTACGTCAGTGCTGCGTATATTGCACGTCTCATGCGCGAGATGAACTCAGCAGTGTTCGAACGACAGCGAAGCAGGAATATCTGAAAATGTGTGAGCCAGAGCGCAAGAAAAACATTCTTCGGCAGCAATCCAGTGCCGAGCGGCCGAACCAAAGATGGATTAGTGATGTCACCTGTTTCAAGCTCGGAGACCACTATTTCTATATTTGCATGATTACCGACCTCTTCTCTCGCAGAGTAATTAAATATAAGATTTCAAAAAAGAACAACACACAACTCATCACGACCACATTCAAAATGGCGCATAAGGAGCGCAGTCCCCCCCCCATCCGGCCTCATCTTTCATAGCGACCGTGGGGCGCAATATACCTCTCATCGTTTCCAGCAGCTCTTACATGAGCACCATGCGAAGCAATCCTTTTCGCACCCCGGCAAACCGCATGACAATGCAGTAGCAGAGTCATTTTTCGCATCACTGAAAAAAGAAGAACTCTACCGAAAGGCTCTTCCTTCCGATAGAGCGTTTCAAGCCAGTGTTGCTTCATATATCAATTTTTTGGATACTAAAAGGCCTCATTGTACATTGAAAAATCTGACACAATGTCAAATGGAGGAAAATTTCATTGTCGATACGAAATGAGACATTCTGGTTCGAATCGCCTGTTTTTTACGTTTTCTGCTTTTTGCTTTTCGATGTCCCATTTCTATAAAATGAGATAAGCCTCGAAAAATGGCTTAAGCGCTGGCTTTTAACATAGAAAAAGAGGCCGGAATCTGGATTGTTTCATTTTTGAGTTCCAAATTTCGGCCTCTCTTCAAAATTTTTACCTCTATCATTCTTCAAATTTATACCATGCCAGGTACTCCTTTACCTTTTGAAACAACTCCTCGCTTACCTGAAACGCTAAGGTCCTTCCTTTTTCCATCATTTTCTTTTCCCCTTTCTCATAATGCTCTCGGATAATCATCTCGATGAATTGGCCCATGGTGCTTCCCATTTCCCGGATTTCCCCGCTGATTCGGTTGTGCAGTTCCAGCGGGATTCTGCAGGTGATGCCTTTCAGCTCCATTCTTTTCTCGCTCCTTTTTCATTGGGTTTCCCCTTTTGGGCAGCACAAGCATACTCCAAACCATCCTGGAAAGCTATCACCAACACCAATGAACATTCAGGGGAAAAAGCCTTCACAAACGTCACAACCAACAATGCCGGAAAACCGCTTGAAACGAAAAAAAGCCCCGCCTTGCAAGGCGGGGCCATCCTACGTTCCTACTGTTATTTCTTGCTTGCCGGCAGGGTTGAATTGAGCAGATCTCCTGCCCGGACTTCCAATGCGTCCGCTATGTTATACAAAACTTCCACGGAAAAAGGGCGGACAATGTTCGGCGCTTCAATAGAACTCAAATGGGAACGGCTGATCTTCGCCTTTTCCGCTAACTGTTCCTGGGACATTCCTTTCATTTTTCGGAGAGCCGCAATCGTCAGGCCCAGTTCAATAAACCGATCCCGATTGCTAAATTCTACTGTTTTGCTCACAGCCTTTTCTCTCCTTCCTGATGGTACTGCTATTATTATATCGAATGGTGCTTTTTATTTCTGTCTTTATTATTGAGCTATTGAGTTTTATTTTGAGCATAGATATAATTGATTTATACTTATGCTTCTAAATTTACTCAAAGCGCAAAAAAGCCCCGCCTTGCAAAAGGCGGGGCTTGGCAGTTGCCAGGCGCTTTTTAGTTATTTCTGAGCATCCGGTACATACTCGGCAATGTCCTCTAGCCTGCAGTCTAAGGATTTGCACAGCTTATCCAGCGTATGTGTGGTAA